>Ga0307982_1002363_pt1 | contig 15297 bp, 15 predicted proteins | sample OrgLakmetagen989_FD_201847 | JGI IMG/M metagenome (GOLD analysis project Ga0307982, IMG submission 201847) | Saline water microbial communities from Organic Lake, Antarctica - #989 | ecosystem: Environmental > Aquatic > Non-marine Saline and Alkaline > Saline | place: Antarctica: Organic Lake...
GGCATCGTCTCAATGTTTTTCTCAGGCGTCGGGCGCCAGCCGATCTCAGCATCGCCTGTCCTCTTTCTTGCTAACGAAGGATGGATCACGTGGCTGCAATGCTGTAGGCTGTGCGAACACGAATGATCACAGGCCTACGAACACCAGGAATAGCTTCTCCGCTCCAGAAGCGGTACTTAGCGAGGTCGAACAAAGATTCGATTGTGTTCAGGCTCAGACTCACATGTATCCGAGTTTGGTGGGGGGTTTTCACCCTCATCCTGAACCGAATTCCTCTCCTCCAAGTCCAAAGTCCCCCTATCATAATGCATCGTCAATATTGTCAATATACCGCATTCGCATTCTGATTCTACCCCTTCAACCACTCTGATCGAATTAGCGTCCTTTTGACACAGGCCCGAGGGGCCGGAATAATTTCTAACTTTATAACAAATATGTAACTGGGTAACTGGCGTTCTTTAATCTATAATATTAATAATTAATAAAGTTCTTAAAAACGAATGTGATGTGAATGAATGCGCAGTTATCGGCAGCAGAGATATGGCTAAGATACCGAAGCTGCTATGCCATCTTGTATATCATTATTCAACTAGCTCGCAGTGGAAAAAAAAAAACGTATTTGCAGGTGGGTTTGCCTAGTTCCCCGGGGGTGTAATTTTGATTTCGCACTTCTCAGTCTCTACAAGGCACCGCTCTCAAACTGGTATGCTTCAGTTGAACTCGCCAAGCCCCCCACCCCCCCCTATATAAGCACATTAAGTAAATGCATTAAAACTCATAAATAAGCAAAAATGCTGGCGCATCTGCATCCCAGAAAAGTGCGGGAATATACACAGTCCGCGTAGCATGATGTTTTTCTAGAGTGAGCGATCAATGACTTTTTGGGTCAAGCCACCCTTGACTGGTTTCCTTTCGACCCCCTTGTTCTCCTCATTATCTAATTTTTGCTTCAATTTCGACATTTTCTCCTCGATGCTGGTCTTTTTCTTTTTGAGCATTCCTCGCTTCACCTCTTTGAAGTGCTCCTTCCCCTTGGACTTCACATCTGTTAAGTTTAAACGCTCACCTGCCTGCACTACTTTGCCCGCCATGACCTTCTCAATATTTTGGTTGATAGTTTTTGAAATGGCCAACTCTGATTTGTAATGAGCTAGCGCGTCCTGGCCCTTCGGTTTGAAGGACTTCATCGCCGTTGTGGGGCGATTCACAGTTTTCTTTTGATGGTGCTGAATCTGTCTCTTCGAGTGGCCCTTTTTCACAGCCTTTGCCGACTTTTGAAGTTTACCGCCTTGAACCATTTTTCTTCGCTAAAGTAGGACAAAGTCAATCTGGTATTCTTCCGTGCTGGGTAAACGCTGTAATGGTAAGAACTTATCGCCCCCTAGCTGTTTGTTCCTTCTAAGTATTACGCCTCTCTCGCTGTTTGTCTCGCTGTCTCGCTTTCTCGCTGCAGAGCGATTGCGCTAATGATATAATGACGAAAATATATTCAGCGAAAATATCAGCACATCTCTTAGCACCGACGAGCAGCATCAACAAACAACACCTGCGAATAGACGCACGCATCAACCTGGCAAACATAAACAACTTGTACTCGCTCATTAAGAATAAGTGAAGAGACTGAAGGGTGCCGAAACTGCCTGATACTTCTGAGTGTTTAAAAAAACGTTTTGCCTGTTGCTTCAGTTGTGATCGGTAGCTTTCATCTACTGAAGCCTTGAGGAGAAAAGAAGCTCAGCCGAACTGCTGCCTCGTCAAAAAGGCTTTAGCTTTCCTGATATGAAAACATCGAAACTAATAACTCGCGGTGGCCTTGGTGTAATGAAGCAGACGGTGACTGGAATGTCGCGCCTAGCGCCGCCAGTGCGGCATCTCGGGTCTGTGGGCGTCACGACTGAGAAGCCTCAGCCTCGCCTAGAGCACTTACGCCGCACCCTAGCTAAAGAAGAAGTTGGTGCCATGCCTAGTGGGCTTAAAATAGACAATTTGATGGAATCTTCTCCTCAAGTCGCAGCGACGCCAGCATTAGCGCGTGGAACTTTTGCCATTGAGACTTATGGTTGCCAAATGAATGTTTCCGACAGCGAGATTGTGCGCTCCATCTTGCTAACCGACGGCTGGTCGGAAGTACCGCCTCTGCCTAAGGACATGGCTTTGGTGCGCCGCATGGACCTGGCAGGCACTCCGATTGAGGCCCCCGACCTTACGCTCATCAATACCTGCGCTATTCGGGACAATGCGGAGAACAAAATCTGGGAGCGCTTGAATGCTTTGAACGGAGCGCGCAAAGGGAGCCTCTTGGGGGAGAGTAGACGGACCAACATGAGCGCTCAGCGCAGCGAAGTCAAACCTAGCACAGTAGGGGAGGTCAAGCAGCAGTTTCAGAAGCCAGCGTTAGTGGGGGTGCTGGGATGCATGGCTGAGCGGCTCAAGGAGAGGCTACTGTCGGATGCACCTGGGGGTGTTGTTGACCTCGTGGTAAAGAGCTTACAGGATGATTCACGCTAGGATAGTAAAAGATATGCGTACCCATTCATTGAGGTGCCTATGCGTTTCTCAACAAACACATGATCCAATCATCATTTCTGCTCCTCCCCTGCACGTCCCATGAAGGTGGGCCCTGACGCCTATCGCCAGCTCCCAAGACTCCTCTCGAACCTACAGGACGGGCAGCACGACACCGCCATCGACACCCAACTGAGCCTCGAAGAAACGTGGGTTGCTTACTTGTAGTCCTTGAGTTGAGAGCTGACACTTCATACGCATGGAGGCAGAGGGTGTGTCTGTGTGTTTATGCTTGAAATTCGTGAAATAATACATCATAAACCATGCAAAACTTATTAAAGTACTTCATTGATTTCATTGCTTCCTCAACCTAATTTAAATGTTTTCGCCATTGTCCCCACTTATCTATCTAGGTACGCGGACTTGGCGCCAGTGCGCGCGTCCGGCGACGGCGTAGGGGCCTTCGTGTCGATCATGCGCGGCTGCAACAACATGTGCTCGTACTGCGTGGTGCCCTTCACCCGAGGCCGGGAAAGGAGCCGGCCAATGGACTCGATCTTGGACGAGGTCAATAATTTGAAATTTGACTTAAACTTGAAAACCTTCCGCTGCAAAGTTATTTCGTCACTTATCCCTCGTACAATTGTTCTTCGATTAAAAGGTACGGCAACTGTGTGAGAGTGGGTACAAAGAAATTACTTTCCTGGGCCAGAACGTGAACTCCTACCACGACAAAAAAGCCGCCGCTGCTGCCGCTAATATCAGTCCAAATGACAACAGTGCCAACACGAGCATAAACCGTGGGGTTTACGAGCCCACTCCGGGCTTCTCCAACTTGTATCGCTCCCGCGGCGGCGAGGGTCATCGTTTCGTGGATCTTTTGGATCAGGTGGGTACAGGGAATAAGGGAAACCAAGATGCTCGGTAATTATTCTATTGCTGCTTCTCGAATATGATTCAAGTGCGACTGAGCCAACATGAGCTGTGGTTTACTTGACTGTTTTCAATTCAAGGAAGTCATTTGCTGTGCTCCTTTTGGTGCATCTAAACTCATAACGCTCTCTTTTTGCGTGTCGTTTGTTGCGCTTGGTCTTCCATGTGCACGGGCAGGTGTCCGCGCTCCCCGAAGTGGCTGCGGCGAACGTGCGGGTGCGGTTCACCTCGCCCCATCCCAAAGACTTCCCTCTGCCCTTGCTCCAGCTGATCGCCGAGCGGCCTGCCTTATGCAAGCAGCTGCACTTGCCTGCACAATCGGGGTCCAATGAGGTGCTTGCTCGCATGCGGCGAGGCTACACCTGGGAAGCTTATTTGGAGTTGGTGGAGAGGGCGAGGGAAGCAATACCAGGGGTTGCGATCTCCTCCGATTTCATTGCGGGATTCTGTGGAGAAACTGAAACAGACCACGAGGCTACGCTTTCTCTGATCATAGAGGTGATAATTTTTTATGTGTTGTTTTGTCGCCTATCCGATCTATGATGATATAGAAGGAATGAGAAGGGGAAGCTTCTCGTTGAATAGAGGTTCTTTTCCTTACACCATGGTACTCTTTTTTGTGTGTTACCATTACTTTGGGGGGGGGGGGGCTTCATGCGTACGATAATCACGAATCTTGCGTGACTTGAATCATGGTACGCCGCCTCAGGTGGGCTACGACATGGCGTTTCTGTACGCGTATTCCCTGCGGGACCGCACACACGCCGCGCACAAAATGGAGGACGACGTGCCGCAAGAAGTCAAAGCGAGAAGGCTCCAGGAACTGATCAACACCTGGCGCACTGAGGTATGATACTTATAAATTAGTTGGGAAGGGAGAAGATGAAGATGATATGGGGGCGCACAATGCAGAATTTTCTCCTTGTTTCTTATCGTGATTCACTGCCATTAGAGCATTTGCATGAGCGCCTTATTGGTGCTTTGCCATCCTTCATCCTAGCACACTTCTCTCCCTGAATTTGCACACAAAGGTGGGCGAACGGAACGAGCGCTTGGAAGTTGGTCAGCTCCATAAGGTCCTCGTGGAAGGGCGCGCTCGCAAGCCCATGCTTGACGGCAGCCCTTCCTTGACCGGACGCACCGACACCAACAAACGAGTAGTGTTTGGGGGCGTTGAGGCGCTCCTGCTCGAGGAGCCAGGCCTAGTCGCGGGGGACTACTGCACCGTGGCCATCACGCAGGCCACGGGCCATACCCTCAAGGGGAGCGCTGTAGCGCGCGCGTAGAAGTAGCTTGGAAGCAAAATATTTTGAAGTGCCGGAATATTCTGAGTGACGCAATATGGGTTTATTGGCAGAATTTTCATGAATTTAAGAAGTCAGAGGGTTAAAAGCTGCGACGTAATATTTCTACTTTTTTTTCTAATGCGAACACTTAGCACCACCATGAAACTTAGAAAAGGGAGCTCGACTTCTAGCTCCCTACTTCTTGCTATCTTCCACTTTCCACTCGAACTCGAACTAATATAAATCCAAATGACACAGAAGCCAATGCTGCGGGCAGAATTTTACGCGCGTGCGTTGCGCGCAAGTCAAAATCGTAAACCGTGAAGCGGATAGTGTGAGGTCCTCTTGCGTTGCGTTTTGACAAGTGAGTCGGGAGGCTGAGCGTATTGTAGTATTATATTGCGTATTGCCTGCTATTACTCTCATGCCCCTGGTTCCTTTTTTATATGTATACAATCGCGATACTACTTCTGGTGCTGGCTAGCTGAAAGACACCGCGAGAATTTATTATTATTTTGTATTACAAAAGGACACTCAGCCCAGTTAGATTCTTCTTCGTTGCTCGTTCCAATCCCTTAATGTCGCAGTGGCGTTTCTTTGTATAACTAGTCTAGATAGGACTTCCCGTTGGCCCTTTTATTCCAGCTTCTGCCACTGTGCCGAGGTACCAAATGGAGTTGCCCCTCTTATAGTAGTGCTCATACGGCAGTGCATTACTGTACTTTCCTGATAGACCTGCACAGTTGAACAGTGAACAGTACAGAACTGTACAGGTCGTCGTCCTCGTTCTTTGAAATTTTCTTCGTGCGTGCTCTAAAACAAATAATCACAAACATTTTTAAAACATTTTTAGTCCTTACTAGCTAGAGTATTTCTTGAAGTACTTTCTCAACATATGCTGCCGACAGTGGGCGACGAGAAGCCTCAAGTTGCTAGGCTGAAGCTTCGGTCAACTTGGATTTCAGCTGAACGTAGGAAGTCCATTCAGCGCTTCTTGTATGACCACTGGCTGCAGCTCACAACATTCGCAATTCTTATTGCGCTCCTGATCCTTTTCATCATCGGCGCCATCTGGACACTGGAGCACCACTCTCCAAAGCGCAATCGACAGAAGAACAAACACCACGCTGCGCTTGCTAGAGAGTGGTACAACAGTCAGGTGAACGAGAACCAAGGAGTAGTTGACTCTTTAGCTCAAGCCATAACAGACGAAATGACCGAAATAGGAGACCTTGAATGAATTGCTCGATGCACCGTGGTAGACTAGTCGATCTTGACTCTCGTCAAAGCTCTATGAGCACAAGTTTTTATAAGATTTAATAGTGTTGAGCTCATTTTGATACTTCGAAATCTACAAGACGAGGTCTGTGTGAGTCACGCTATGCTAGCCCCCCGAAAAAGCCACTGTATTCGTATTCGGGATTATTTGGTGAATGTAGATGTAGATGATACACCCGTAGCTAGAGAGGATATTTTTCGACTTCGCATGCACATACTTACAAGTAGAAGCACTATGCTGCTTCGCAGCCTCTGCCTTCACCAAAACTCAATAGGAATACACTTAGTCCTCAGCACTTAGCACTTAGCACTTAGCACTTAGCACATTTCTCACGTATTATGCGCATTCCCATTCCATTGCCATTGCCATTACGGTTTTTCTGTTTGCCTGCGCGATGCCGCACGTTTAGATTACCTTACAGGACACAGTAAGTTATCCGCGTAGGCAATTGGAGTAGCTCATGAAAGAAAGGAACTGCGCTAGTATCTTAAAGAAGAGATTCCGAGAATAGAGGTTGGGAAAATGAAACAAAACTGTGCCAATATAATATATAAAATGAAATATGCCAAGAATAGTGGATTAAGAAAGGGCATCTAGCCCTATTAGAGACAGAAAGCTAAACTAAGGCATAAAAGGAGAGTGCGGTAATTTAAGAACGCCTCGGCGATCTCCACGGCGACTGCGACTTAATTTCTCGCTCAATTGCCTCAAACATCCGAGGGCTCTTCTTTTGCGCATCACTGCCAACTGAAACTGAGCGACCCATCTTACCACCATTGCTGTTACTGTTACTAGCTTTCGCAGCAGGGCTGTCTTGTAATCGCCCGCTTTGTCTTCTTGTAGGGCTTTGCAGGGAGGCAGCGGTGTTGGTGTTTCGGCCTAAGGGCTTCGCAGGGCTCTCAAAGGCAGCGGTCATGGTAAGGTCGAGGCCCATTGAGGCACCAGGGCTAAATCCGCCCATCGATGCGCCTAACATGCTGAAGTCTGCTTCATCGTAGTCGCCCAACGACGTTGGAGGTAGAGCTTCTGCTGCTACCTGCTGCTTGGCAGCCCTTTGAGGCTTCGGAACTTTGCCTGTTGACCCACGATTGGGCTTACCCACAGGCACCATCTCCACTCCTTCAGCGCCAGTAGTCTTGTCCGTGCGTTTGCTTGCACTTTTACTTGCACTTTTGCTTGCACTCTTGCGTGCACTATTGCCTGCTTTGCTATCGTTTGTTCCTTGGCTCGAAGCGCGCTTACGTTTTGTTTTGCTCGGAGACACTTGTGGCGAAAACGGTTTCGCGGGCACACGCAAAGCACTCGGGCTCGCATTCAGGCCACGCACACTCATAGGCCCCATGGCCGAGTCTTCTCCCAGCCAACCAGCTGATGTTGCCATGGGCCCCGTGTGATCGTTTGATATACCATTGTCCATATCAAGGCTGTTGCTGCCCGTTGAAAATTCACTTGCTTGTGCTACAAGAGGGGGTACAATCGCCTTTGGGGCGGTTTGATCCGTGTTGAAGAGATCCATGCGCCTTCGAGGTTCCATTGCCCGTCCACCCAGAGAAGACCTGCCACGTCGCCCCACCGACGAAAGCGGGCTGCTTTGCTTCTTGCTTTCGCTCAAGGCTGACGATCGAAGTCCAGGTGATCGACGATAATTTGAGGAAGCAGGCGATGGCGTGGAGGTCGCTTTTTGGTGGAGGGCATTGAGTGGTGGAGGCGGGTCCGCAGGTGGGGGTGGAGCCGGTGAGGCCAACAAGGGAGCAGGCTGCACCTCCGCAGGAAGCGCTGCTGTACTAGTAGTGTTGCCATGCTGAGGGCTGTGCGGTACGTCTAGGTGCTGAACGGATGCGTCAGAGTCGCTGAATTCTTCTCTTTCAAATGCGCTATCATCGGAGCAAGTATCCTGGTAATTCAAATCGTAGTCGTAGCCGCCCATGTCATAGTCGTTGTCCTCGTCTTCATAGATGTCATCTTTTACAGCATGAACTTCACTGGCTCCTCGTTCAGCAAACTCTACAGTCGCTTGTCTGACATTTTCCCGAGGTACCTTTGCAGCACGCTTGCGGCGATAACGTCGGAGTTTTTCGAGTTGGCCTGCACGAGCAATATTGGCTCTTTCCTCTTTGATTGCATCGCGCTCAGCCCTGATTCTTCGAGCCACCGCATCCATACAAGCTTCAACCCGCTCATCCGGCACTTTTCTGGCACGCAACGGTGGTTCAGGTGCAACTAAAGGACGTTCCTTGAGGACTTGTATAGCAGCCTGAGTTCCATCCGTGTATGCAAGGCCTCCTTTATAAAGCGGAGGAGCCTGAGAAGAAGATGACACCGAAGCAACTTGGAGACCCTCAGAAAGCGAGGGTGCACAGGACCGAGGACGACGTCCCATTCTTTTCTTCGCAGGGGCAGCATTTGATTTGGTAGCAGGTTCCGACTTCCTAGGGACCGGTCCCACCTTTGCGGAGGAGTTTGTTAACGAGACAGTGCTAGGATTGGCAGGAGCTAAGCCTGACTTCTGCATCATCATCGCCATCATGGGATTTGGCAGCAATTTCGAGGCCGGATTCGTGCCACCACCTGCTGCTGATGCGCCACCAGACATATTAGCCATGATTTGCATTTGCATTTGCAGAAACTGCATCATCATCGGATTCCCTGCCATAAGGGCAGGATTCATCATTGTAGACTGCACCTGAGAAGGATTTGCTGCAATCGGCAAAAGTACTGAACTAGCCCCAGTGCCACTACTTGCTTGACTGCTCCTAGCGCTGCTGGGCTCTGATCCTGGAAATTTCGGAAGCTCTTCATAATGTATGGGTAAATTGGCTTGGAGTGACCTGATCATTTATTGCAAGTAACTGATGAGCACACAACGCGTTTCGAAAAGCATCGATTGTGTAGTAGTAATTTGTCAACTTACGGTAAAATGAGTTTCCATCGAAGTTGCAAATCTTTTGGTCTCCATTTCGATAAACGTGGAACTCCACCGGCGATACCCTATCATGTGCACAGGAAAAAGAGGTTACTTAATATCATCCTTGCTTTTTTACGGAAGGTTCATCAAACAGTAACAATTTTTCTTACTGTCCAGTTGGTACTGCCATATTGTTTGACCGCTTTCTGGAGAGCAAGATCGTCCTGGGGCTTCCACGCCATCTTCACCTGGGAAGTACATGTTTATAATGTGTCAACAACAAGGTCATTAAGGCTTGATGATCCCATAGAAAGTACACCGACTTATCTACACACGAAGGGCAGAGCGAAAGGCAACAGTTGTCAAGCCCATGCAGTCTCACCTTTTCGTTGTACGCACGCATGTTTTTTAGGTGTTCGAGTGCTTTCTTGACGGGATGATCGGCATCAAAGCTTTCCACTCGTGCTTTCACCTCCTCAGAGGACTTGGTGGCAGCAAGCACTTCGGATGCAATAAGGTTGAACGGCAAAGCACCAGTGTTGAGCCAGTGCTCCTGTGCCTTGGAGCCTGATTGCGTGAGGGCCCTCAAGAGTAATCGATCTTCGGAAGGGAGCCAAAGCTTACGGTTAGAACCAATTGACAGCAAGCCAGCTCCATCTGGATTCAATGTTGGGTCTTCAGGTGGCAAGAAACTCTCATCGGCAGCTGCAGACAAGGCGTCCATACGAAGCCGCACAAAACTCGAACACTTCTTAAACCGAAGGAAAGCAGCATCTTCGCGGTCTTCAGCAGCATCATTACTGCTGTCTTGGCTAACTTGAGGACCATCTCCATCGCTGCAACGCACTTTGCTGCATTCTTCCACCTCCACTCGTCGGAGCTGCTGGTCAGGGTCATACAAACGGCAGGCATGGAAGAAAGATCGGGTCGCGGACGCACTAGCTGCAGAACGCGCCAGTGAGCGAGTGAGGCGACGGGAACCCGGGCTCAAGGGAGCAGATAGAAGAGAGCTTGAAGAAGAAGGCGCAGCCCCAACTCGAGCAGCAGCCTCTTTGAGCCGTACCAAGCCAGCTTTCCTCTTTTCAACATCGGCTTTGGCTGCAGTGTGCTGCGCAATAGCAACGGTCATGCTTTGTTGTGCGGCATCGAGATCGCCATCATGAATCAGCGCCTCTTGCAAGGCAGTGTTGGCAGCGCTCATTGCCTGTTTGGCGACTTCTACGGCTGCGATGGCGTCGGCTGCCTTCTTCGCGCCTGCTACCACTTCCGCCTGGGCTGTCTCTGCTACTTCTTCAGCATGTCGTTTCGCCAATGAGGCTGCTTTAGAGGCATCTGGAGTTTCTCCGGTACTGCTGCTGCCACTACTTGATGATGAACCCGTGGATGATTCACTTTCAAGGGTAGTAGCAATGAATCGCCGCCGGTCATCAGACTCTGTGCGCCTATATTTGAGGTCTGCAAGAAGCCTGCAAGCTTTCTCTGCCCGTTGACTCAAGGATGCCTCGCCACCAGGAGTGACCGGTAACGGTTGCGCATCTTCTCGCAAGTACCATAGGTACACTTGCAAAAGCATCTAGCCAAAGGAAAGAGCAAAGAGAATTAAATTGGTTGTGTGCTTGCAGCGTTGCGCGCCTTTCTGTTCCTATGCTTCTCAATATAACATACGGGCTACAGTAACATGTACGCACACGCATACCTGTGCGTGCCGTCCAAGTAATTCACTCAGCCGGGATCGCACTCCTTTGCTTGCCACTGTTTCCTCTGTCATCCACGATGGCAGTGACCTTGTAGGCACTAAGCTGCTCGAACTGCTGCTGCTGCTGCTGCTATTACTGCTACCACTACTAGTGCTACAACTACCACTACTACTTGTGCCAGTACTACTTTTGCTCCCGGTCTCATCAGCTGGCGCTGGCATGCTGCTTGCAGCCTCGTTAGCCTTCTGGTAGACCTAGTTTACATACAAAAAAATACAAAAAGATAGCGACATAAGTAGCTAACACCAGAGACGTCAGATAGGGAAGATCAAAATTGGAAAAATCCAATGTGCTTTTATGTTATAGTATGCAAAATAAGCCGGCCATATTTGAATAAGGTTCTATCTTCCGTGCCCTATATGTTGTACCTTGGCTCGCATGTCCTGTTCTTTCACCACTGCCTCCTGCCACTCGGAAATGAGATCTGCATGCTCTCTCCGGAGTTTAGTTGTTCTGCGGTATCTAGTAAGTGCAATTTGAAGGTTGAGTAGGAAAAGACAAAGATAGTTCACATTTGGGAGTGATAAAGCTTCGAAGTCGCTGCTATAGTGAGCGGAATGATAAGCCTGTGAGTAGCAACGCTAGAACTAAAAGGCTAGGAAGGCTAACCGTTGCTTATTGGTGCAGTGGCTATCGTCTGAGTCGTCGTCATCATCTGCCACACTGCTGGCTTCAGTGGCCGCACCAGACTCGTCTTCATCGTCCAAACCGCTGCGCTTCCTTCTCGAAGACGCTAGGGTCGCCGCGTCCCTAAGAGCTTCGTCGGGAACAAGCGCATCAACGTAGTCATCATCGTCGTCTTCGTCGTCGTCAAAGTCGTAGCCTTGCATCAGTAACTTGTACAAGTCTTCATCGCTCGAGGCGCCTGACTCCATGCTGGGCCGATGTGCTTCTCTAGAACTCGGCAAAGTATCTTCGTGGAGTGTAAGACCCACTTCAAAAATAAGGGTTCTACCAGCAACAATTCGCGCGGCGCTCAACGAGAAGAGCTATCTATAAATTCATAGCAGAAATAAACAATAAAATTCGTAAGAGTTCAAAGAACTTACAGGCAAGAGCTTGTAAGTACGGACAGAGAGCCCGATACCCAAGCAAGGTACAGTGCTCTAGTTGGTGTAACTTTCTTAGGTGCGCCAAGCGCCAAGAAGAGTCAAGAAGCTTCAGTACCACTACAGTACTCAGTACTGTACAGAAAGGATCAGCCCTGAGAGTCGACAGTCGACAGTCGTGTCGAGTGTTTCTGTCGAGGGTCGAGAGTCGAGACCAGGGTTTGTAGACCTTGGACGAGAGCCGAGAGTCGAGATTCGAGAAGAACAAGCTATAACCCAAGCACTTAAGCTACACGCTACGCACTGTTATCTCCTGTAGCTTTCCTAGGACTTGATTCGTTTGTGCTCTGTACAACCGTTCGGTATTATTTGCAATACTCCATTGTTCAAGATAACAGCATAGTCATTTTGATAAATCTCTGAAATATGTTGTTAAAGAGCTCTTTGATTCGAGGCCTGAAACATTCGTGTTTGTTAAGATTCGCTGCATCGTCATCTCGCGAGTTCCCTGCATTTCCAATTGCTGCTGTCGCCGTTACGGTTGTATCTCGCCCGGCGCTCAATGAACCTACGCAATTTCTCCTTGTGAAGCGGGGCAAGGACCCTGGTAAAGGACTTTGGTCCTCACCAGGAGGTGGTATCAATGTCGGCGAGAGTACTCTTGCTGCGGCTGCGAGAGAACTAGCTGAAGAAACAGGCTTGACGGACAAGCATGTAAAGTTCTATCCGCATCCATTTACGTCTACAGATGCCATTTATTCAGCAAGCGACGACCGTGGGACCCAATTTCACTACGTGATTTCACAATTCATAGCCTTTGCTACGCCGATCGGTCTAAAAGAGGCCGCCGCTGCTGACGATGCCGAAGAGCTCGGTTGGTTCAGCACTCAGGAAATGGCTCTTTTGGATCCACCTGTAGTGCCTAGCATGCTAGCTGTAGCTGCACTCGCTGATCGTTTGATTGAAAAAGGAGCAATTAGTCAATCGGACGCCGTCTCTTTGACTAACGGAACGTGAAAACTCTATGCTTGTTTCAAATGGCGTGCTGAGCTACATCATTAATTGAAAGGGAAAGCTTAAATCTTTCTTTTTAATCCTAAGACCCTCCGAGGTCAGCACCAGGCATGATATTCGAGCACCATTTCGACACTTCGATGCGAATGATAATCTTCCGTAAGAAAATACGTTAATCCATGGCACTTCGCGTAACCATATGTTTCTTGGAATGGCCGTAGTGCCATCGCCAATAAAGGGAAATTTCCAGAGTTGGCCCCCATCTAGCTGCTACAGTCTGTAGCTGCCAGTTGTTCCGTTGTTCCGCTGCAGCGGAGGTCGGAGGTCAAAGTTCGACACTGCTCCTCCTCCTCCCGTGGTCTGTCCAAGTACGAGTGGCCTTCTATAAATAACCTCCTCCTCCTCCCGTGTTCTGTCCGAGTAAGAGCGGCCTTCTATAAGTAATCAAAGGTCGAAACACCATACCCGAGAAGCAGTTATGATAGTAATGCCCAAAGAAATACTAGAGTACGTTCTATTCAAGCAAACGGTTGAGTTTCACCCTTTTCTTTCTTTGAACCGGGCAGGTCATGACGTAAAAAAACTAAATCCATAGGCCGCATTTTCCATCTCCCCGTCAGAGGTATACGGATGGAAACTGGTCTAACATTTCTGTTGGTGATACTGGCTCAATCAGTTTTACCGAAAATTTCTGGTATCTGGGTTCAATTATCCACTATTCGCTCAAATCGGATGCCGACGTCGAGAAGTTTACAAAGCTCCTGTTCTATCTACTTTCCTTTATGGCTGTGAGGTTTGGTGCTTACGAGAATTGTGCTTATTTAACCGACACCGAAGCTTCTATAAGCGTTTTGTCCGTGGCATGTGCCGTGTTAGCCTTCATCGTGGCTTCCATCATCACATTAGTTCAGCCACTTTTATCAAAGGCTTTGGAGTGAGTCAGCTGTCTCCACTTCAACCTGTCCTTGGCAATGGCGATCCGCTCATCGAAATCCTTCGAAATGCCCTTACTTTTGAGCGCGTTCTCCAACGTCCTGCCCCAAGTCATCTGTGGACATCCAATCGGTCGAGAATGCGATACCCAACCAGTCAGTAATTGCCGTGGCGCTCGGCTCATCTGCATACGTGCGACGTGGCCAGCCCAACGAAGAATACGACTATGAAAGTAACTGTCGATGTCAGGAATGCCCAAGCGACGGAAGAGACTCGCGGAAGTGATATGGTGGTCCCAAACCTCCTACCGTAATGCCCGATGGCTGAAGGACACCTCGAGACTAAATGATTACAATTGCATTACGCAAAAGGACACTCAGCCCAGTCAGACTTGTTCTGAAGGTTACATTTTTCTGTTGCTATTTGCCACAGTGGTGTTTCTTTGTATTTTTGGGGAGTATTAAATAGACTAGATTAGCTCAATGTTATGGACCCTGGTAGCTTCGATCACAATCGGATTCTTCGTTGGGCTGGCCACGTTGCTCGGATACCTATGACTCGGGCGCCGCGGCAGTTGTTTACTGGTTGGGTAGCGAACTCAAGGCCGAATGGATGTCCTGAGATGACATGAGGTCGGTCATCAAAAGAGGCCCTAAATTGTATATGGCTACCGGCCATCTTTAGGAAATGGCGTGCCATAGGAGAGGGTTGGTCGGATTGGAGATCGCGGACGTACTCGAAACCTTTGCCTCCTTCCGAGAATTGATCCTACAGGGTCCATGATAGTATTGATGAACATTGCACTACGCAAAAAGACACTCTCAGCCCAGTCAGACTTGCTCTAAAGGATGTATCAAAACGCAGCTTCATGCTATTTGTAGTTGTCTCTTTGCAATTGGGGAGTATCTAATCCGCTGTACTGTACAAACTGTAGACTACGCCCGAGGTTCAGACGCCAACAACGCCAAGATCTCGCGAGGGGAGACTGGATTAGGAGCCAAGAGGCGGAGTGCCATCCAGTCGGCGTCCATGGAGTCTTTCGGGCGCTGATGACTGAAAGCCAGGCTCGATTTTTACAGGACAGTGTACTGAAATTACAGTGCAGAGAGTACAGAGGAACAAGGAACAACTGCCAACAAAGGAGCGTGAATACGTATCTACAGATACTACAGATAGGGCCAGAGTTGAAACAGGAAAATCGTGGAGAAACGAATCATCGACTTTCAGGGGGCTGTTTCGCATGGCACTCGAAAGTAGAAACGAAACAGGAAACTAGCTTCGAATTCACGTTTCATTTCACGTGAAACACACGCGGAGGGCGCTGGGAATGTGTCTGTTTCCAATCTTTAACAGAAACATCGAAATTCGCAACGCTCTGTCCAAATTTCCCCCGATTACCCAAATCCCACCCCCAAACGCAGGCAATTATCTACATTTCCGCCCACGACCCACGACTCCATAGGGCCGTCTTCTATTTTTCCAATTACGCGGTTTCAAAGTGGGCATTTTCGTGAATTCCGACAGTTTTTTGCTGCTTCGGAAGTTTATATAGTTTATATACCCACAAGCAACCCCCCCCGAGAGAACTACGTATGCGAAATGCGAATCCGCGACCTGCGGACGAAGCCGTAGAAAC
>Ga0307982_1002364_pt1 | contig 15297 bp, 16 predicted proteins | sample OrgLakmetagen989_FD_201847 | JGI IMG/M metagenome (GOLD analysis project Ga0307982, IMG submission 201847) | Saline water microbial communities from Organic Lake, Antarctica - #989 | ecosystem: Environmental > Aquatic > Non-marine Saline and Alkaline > Saline | place: Antarctica: Organic Lake...
TAAAAAAGTTTAATCGGACACTAATGTTTTTTTTATTTAATTATTCTGATTCATTAGAAAAGTCAGAAGCTGATTTATATCAGCTTTTAAACCATAGCATCACACTATTTTTGAATGCATTGATGTAACCTAATAACAAAAGATAATGAAAAATATAATTGTCCCCGTAGACTTTTCAACACCTTCAGAAAATGCGCTTAAAGCGGCAGTACGAATTGCAAAACAGCATCAAGCGCGGCTTATTATAGTGCACATGTTGGAATTTCAAGAGGTAAATTTATCTAAGGAAGAAAAATCTGAAGAGGGGCGCTACCTCATCGAACTCACTCAAAAACGTTTTGACAAATTTCTAGATAAAAATTATTTAAAAGGAGTTTCTATTCAAACTGCGGTACGCAACTATAAAGTCTTTAGCGAACTGGATCAGGTAGCAAAAGAACATCATGGAGATCTTATTGTTATGGGATCTCATGGAAGTAGTGGTATTCAAGAAGTCTTTATAGGCTCCAATACCGAAAAAGTAGTCAGGACATCACATATTCCTGTTCTCGTGATTAAAGGAACTCAAGGTTTTACACCGCATAAAGGAGTCTTTGCATGTGATTTTAAACTAGAGAGTAAAGAAGTTTTTATAAAAGCGATGGACCTATTTAAAAAACTACAAATAGAAGTTTCCTTATTGTTTGTAAACTTGCCAGCTAGCAATTTTCAAAGTACAAACCAAATCATAAATCAAATCGCCCGATTTTCTGATACCCTAACGGATGCTTATAAATTCTCCCCTGCAGAGGTTACTATTTTTTCAGATTTCAGTGTGGAGAATGGAGTGTTTCATTTTGCCGAAAAGAAACAAGCTGATATTATAGGCATCCCAACCCATGGCCGCAAGGGATTATCTCACTTCTTTTCTGGCAGTATAGGAGAGGATATGGTCAACCACTCTTCCTTACCAGTAGTAACTTTTAAAATCTAAAACAAAAAACAGCCCTTTACTCAAAGCCTTCTATTAAATTATAGAGGGCTTTGTCATTTATAATTTTGATGCGCTTGCCCTCTGTATGGATCCAGCCTGCCTTTTTAAACGCGGTTAATTGTCTTATACAAGCCTCTTTTGCAGTACCCACTAGGTTTGCAATATCTTCACGAGTGAGAATCATCTTTATAAAGCCCTCTTCATCTTTACCAAAATTATCTTCCAGATACCGCAGTGTCTCTGCAATGCGTTGTTTTACATTTTTTTGCGCCATGTTAACGATCACATCGTCTGCAAATTTGAGATCATTAGCAAGTTGTACCAATAGCGCATTTGTAAATTTAATATTGTTACTGATGTTATCTTTCAAGTGATTTTTAGAAATGAAACATACATTCATATCACTCAGAGCCACAGCACTTAAATTAGTAGATTCTTCTGTTATAACAGATCGCTGCCCTAACAATTCCCCTTTTGAAGCAATTTTTACAATCTGATCTTTACCGTTATCACTCCTTTTAGAAAGCTTTGAAAAACCATCTCTTACACAATAAACACCATTGAGTTTATCTCCTTCATTAAAAATGGCCTCCCCTTTCTTAATGATCTTGGTCTCTTTACTATCAGAAATACGTTTGAGTTCTTCCTTGGTAAGTGCCTTTAACGTATTTAGTTGTCTTACGATGCAATTCTCGCACCTTCCTTCTTGATGGTCTGTCATTATTAATAAATAAAAATCAAAGATACTGGTTTTAGTAGCTTACAAAAAATAAGCAAAGTAGCACTACCTCACGGACCAATAGCTCTAGTTATAAAGTACAGCCTTTACAAGAGTGAGTTATGCTTTTGCTGTCTATCAAAAGCATGCCGTTTAATTTTAAAGACTGACAAATGTCATCTTTTAAAAACTCTTAGTGAATCATATTTGCAATAGGTAAGATCATACCAAATTTATAAATTATGGAAAATTGTTTCCACTGCGGAGACGCGTGTCGCACATCGTTGATTTCTTACAAGGACAAAGCATTTTGTTGTCATGGATGTAAGACCGTTTATGATATTTTAAAGGATAATGATCTTTCCTATTATTATGCATTGGAGAAAACTCCAGGAACTACACCGGGAACACAAGAAGGTAAGTTTGACTTTTTAGAAAATGAAGATATTGTTTCCAATCTGCTCGAATTTAATGAGCAAGGCACGCAAGTGATCTCCTTACTTATACCCTCTATTCACTGTAGTTCCTGTATTTGGGTGTTGGAGAACTTACAGAAGTTACAACCTGGCGTGACCACTTCACAGGTTAATTTTCCAGAAAAGACAGTGAGAATAACCTTCTCTTCAAAAGAGTTGAGTCTTCAAGATCTCGTTAATTTATTATCGAGAATAGGTTATGAACCCTATATCTCTTTAGATGACGCAAGTGCTAAAAACCCTTCTATAGACAGAAGTCTGCTCTACAAATTAGGTGTAGCAGGTTTTGCCTTTGGAAACATTATGTTTCTTTCCTTTCCTGAGTACTTTGAGGTAAATGAGTTTTGGCTAGATAAGTTTAAGTATGTTTTTCGCTGGTTGATACTTTTCTTTAGCCTTCCTGTAGTTTTCTATTCTGCTCGTGATTATTTTACCTCAGCCATAAAAGGCTTGCGCAGTAATATATTGAACATAGATGTGCCTATCGCTATGGGAATCACCGTGCTTTTCTTGAGATCTTTCGTTGATATTTTGATGGATTGGGGCTCTGGTTATTTGGACAGTATGACGGGTCTGGTGTTCTTCTTGCTATTGGGTAAGTTCTTTCAACAAAAGACGTATGCTTTTCTTTCTTTTGAGCGTGATTACAAGTCCTATTTCCCTATCGCGGTTACTAGATTATTTCAAAATAAAGCTGGTGGCCATACTGCTGAAGTTCCTATTGAGCAGAGTCGAAGTGCGAAAGCGGAACAACAAATCCAAGTCAACGAGTTGGAAAAAGGAGATCGTATTTTAATAAGAAATAGTGAATTACTGCCGGTAGACGGCGTTCTCATCAATGGAAACGCATTGATCGATTACAGTTTTGTAACTGGTGAAGCAGAGCCTGTGTCAAAAACCTCTGGAGACTTACTATTTGCTGGAGGGAGGCAGCTGACTGGATCTATAGAAGTAGAAGTTTTAAAAACCGTAGAGCAAAGTTACTTAACCCAATTATGGTCCAATGAGATCTTTTCAAAAAAGGGCAAAAGCCTATTTCAATCGCTTACAGACCGTATAAGTCAGCGATTTACCATGACCCTTTTACTTATTGCGGTTGTTGCAACAGTAATTTGGTTATTTATAGACGCGACAATGGCGCTCAACGTGTTTACCTCTGTATTGATTGTGGCCTGTCCCTGTGCGCTTGCTCTGGCTGCGCCATTTACTTTGGGGAATTTGCTCCGCATTTTTGGACATCATAAATTATACATGAAAGACAGCGCTAGCATTGAGCAACTGGCTCATATAGATCTGGTAGTTTTTGATAAAACAGGAACCTTGACCACAAATTCAAAGAACACGATTACATATGAAGGAATTGAATTAAGCGATCAAGAAAAGTCCTTATTGACCAGTACACTGCGTTCCTCCAATCATCCTTTAAGCCGTTCCCTTTATGAACTACTGGATAAAAATAACATTACTACCCTAGATACGTTTCAAGAAGAAATAGGAAAAGGAATTACTGGAACTTTAAATAACCAACATATAAAAGTAGGCTCTTATGAATTTTTAGGTGCTACTGAAGTGCAAACAGCTATAAATACAAATCAAAACACAGCAGTTCATGTATGCTGTAACGATATTTATAAAGGCTGTTTTATTTTTTATAATGAATACCGTCCTGGCGTAAAAGAGGTTTTTGATAGCTTGAAGAAAACAGCTCAAATTGTCATTCTTTCTGGAGATAATGATGGGGAACGGCAACATCTTGCCAGTTGGTTGCCTGACAACACTACCCTATTTTTTAATCAAAAGCCAGAAGACAAACTTAATTTCATTAAAGAAAAACAACAATCTGGTAAAACAGTTTTAATGATAGGTGACGGACTTAATGATGCAGGTGCACTGGCACAAAGTAATGTAGGTATCACTATTTCAGAAAACATCAATGTCTTTTCGCCTGCCTGTGATGGTATACTTGATGCTTCTCGTTTTGAAGATATCAGTACATTTTTATCCCTTTCTAGAAATGGATTAAAAACGATTAAATACGCATTTATTTTTTCACTTTTTTACAATTTTATAGGACTCGGCTTTGCGCTCACTGGTCACTTAACACCAATCGTTGCGGCAATATTAATGCCCTTGAGCTCTATAAGTATAGTCATTTTTACTACTTCTATTACTTATTTCTTAGGTGAGAAACTTAACTCTAAAAAAACCTAATCATGAATCTATCATCACAACAGGGCCCTCCAATAAACAAGCACCTAGAAAATTGTTTTTTGATGCCCGCCTTTTCCGAAAATAGACTGATCACACTGTTTTATTCTTCTTTAAAAAAAGGCGCCAGTGCTGCTCCACTTCATGGGTGTACAGAAAAGATTCAAAATGAAATTAATGAATTAGAGAAGTTAGTGTACAACAGTCATTATCTCTGCCCTACTTTACACCAATCGGTAGTTTCAAAAATCCTTTCCTACGATGAGGCGATTCTGGCAATTGAAAAAAATATCAGCGTAAATGAACTCGTATGGCCTAAAGAGCATGACCTATATCGTAAAAGACTACAAAAAATCCAACAAAGGATACAAATAGTCTTGTTATACCTCCATGTCTAGTTCGATTTCACACCATAGCCTTCAATCAATAGACTAAAGTTTGGAAAGCTGATAAAAGTCATCTTTTTGTTGAACCTTCAACAATAGATTTGCAATATAATTAAAACAGTTATGAATATAATATATATGCTTTTAGCGATTAGTGTTGTTGTAGCACTTGCCTTTTTTGCAGCTTTTATTTTTTCTGTAAAATCTGGACAGTACGATGACGTCTACACCCCTTCAGTAAGAATGTTATTTGATGATGAACTGGTAAAAGAAAAAGCTGCTAAAGCTGCTAAAAGAGAAGAAAAACCAATCATAATAAGCGACCAACCTAAGTAACTATGGACAGACAAAAGTTTTACTACGATAACAAGATCGTTAGCAAATTCATCATCGCAACCATGTTTTGGGGTATTATAGGGATGAGTGTAGGCCTCTTGCTTGCGTATTCTTTTTTATTCCCCAACATGACCGATGGCATATCTTGGTTGAGTTTTGGCCGTTTAAGACCATTACATACTAATGCTGTCATATTTGCATTTGTAGGAAATGCGATTTTTGCTGGTGTTTACTACTCTACCCAGCGTTTGTTAAAAGCACGTATGTGGAAAGACTGGCTGAGTAAACTTAACTTTTGGGGCTGGCAAGCGATTATTGTAGGTGCAGCTATCACCCTTCCTTTAGGATATACCACTTCTAAAGAATATGCAGAGCTGGAATGGCCATTTGATATTGCTATTGCTGTCATTTGGGTTGCATTTGGAGCCAACTTAATTGGCACCATGATCAAGAGAAGACAGCGACATTTATATGTAGCGATATGGTTCTACTTAGCAACATTTGTGACCGTTGCCGTTCTTCATATTGTCAACAGTATCGAGATACCTGTCAGCGCTTTAAAAAGTTACTCTGCTTATGCGGGTGTTCAAGATGCTTTGGTACAATGGTGGTACGGTCACAATGCGGTAGCCTTTTTCCTTACGACTCCATTCTTAGGTTTGATGTATTACTTTGTCCCTAAAGCGGCCAATAGACCTATTTATTCGTATCGGCTTTCCATTGTTCACTTCTGGTCCTTGATATTTATTTATATCTGGGCAGGACCTCACCATTTACTTTACTCTGCGCTTCCTGACTGGGCTCAAAATTTAGGTGTTGCATTTTCTATCATGTTACTCATGCCGTCATGGGGCGGAATGATAAATGGACTGCTAACACTACGTGGTGCCTGGGATAAAGTACGTACAGATCCTGTTTTAAAATTTATGGTAGTAGCGATTACCGGTTATGGTATGGCGACTTTTGAAGGCCCCATGCTCTCTCTAAAAAACGTGAATGCGATTGCTCACTTTAGTGACTGGATTATTGCACACGTACACGTAGGTGCGCTAGCATGGAACGGTTTCCTAGCTTTTGGTATGATCTACTGGTTGGTCCCTAGACTCTTTAAAACAACATTATGGTCTACAAAACTGGCAAATGTTCATTTTTGGATAGGAACTTTAGGAATCATTCTATATGCCTTACCTATGTATGTCGCTGGCTTTGTACAAGCCTCTATGTGGAAACAATTTAATCCAGATGGAACATTGACCTATGGTAACTTTTTAGAAACACTTACCGAAATCATGCCTATGTACTGGATGCGAGCTATAGGTGGTACCCTGTACATAATAAGTGCTTCCATAGGGGTCTACAACATGATCAGGACCGCTAGATCTGGTAGTGCTGTTACTGATGAGCTTGCAGAAGCGGCTGCTCTTCCTAAAGTAACTAGAAAACGTACTTCAAAGGAAGGCTACCACACTTGGCTAGAAAGAAGACCTGTGAAGCTGACTATTTTTGCAACTATTGCCATACTTATAGGTGGAATAGTGCAAATTGTCCCATCACTTATGGTAGATGATTACATCCCTATCATTTCTAGCGTAAAACCTTATACACCACTAGAATTAGAAGGAAGAGATATTTATATACGTGAAGGCTGTGTGGGATGTCACTCTCAAATGATACGTCCTTTTAGAAGTGAAGTAGAACGCTATGGAGAATATTCTAAAGCAGGAGAATACGTGTACGACCATCCCTTCTTATGGGGAAGCAAACGCACCGGTCCAGATTTGATGCGTATAGGAGGCAAATACAGTGACAACTGGCACTTAAATCACTTTTATGACCCGCAAAGTACGTCTTCAGGTTCTATAATGCCTTCTTATAAATGGCTGATTAAAAATGAACTGGATAAAGATCTAACAGAAGCTAAAATGGAAGCCATGCTTACGCTAGGTGTTCCATATACCCAAGAAGAAATAGACAGAGCACAAGAATGGATGACTGAACAAGGAACTCAAATTGAGGAAAACCTGTACAATGATCCAGACTTTGCAAAAACTTATGAGGCAGATAAGCAATATGCAAAAGACAACAACTTGCCATTTGTAGAAATGCGCGATAGAGAAATCGTAGCTATCATTTCCTACCTACAAAGATTAGGGACAGATATTAAAGTAACCCGTCCTGATGGAACTGCCCTCAACTTAAACGACTAAACCATGTTAAAATTTATCAAAGGGAATTTAGAAAATATAGATGGCGTGGAAATCTATCCCATCATATCACTGCTCATCTTTTTCATCTTTTTTAGCGGTCTGTTTTGGTGGGTATTTACCGCCAAAAAGAACCATATAGAAGAGGTCAGTAACATCCCTCTAAATGATGATACGTTCCCTACTAATGACCAAGATCATGAATAATACAGGACCTTTTTTCAGAACTATAGGATTTAGCATCCTAGGCTATTTCTTCTTCAACTGGATAGGAGCTACCCAAGAGGCGACGGCTTTTGAAAACCTACCCTGGCTGTGGTATCTGTACGGTACTATTATTTTGTTTTATATCGCTGGAGAAGCTTGTTTAGGAGCCCTTAGCAGGGTGCTTTATTTAAGCTTAAAACCAGATGCTCAGGAGAAGTATGATAAGAATACCGCTTTCGCGAAAGCGAACCAATTCAAATGGATCAAAGAAAACTATAAGAAATTACTGGGAAGTAAAGACATTGAAGAAGAGCACGAAATCATACTTGACCATAATTATGACGGGATAAAGGAGCTGGATAATGATTTACCACCATGGTGGGTGTATGGTTTTTATGCGAGTATTCTATTTGCCGTAGTTTACTTAGTTCGATTTGAAGTCTTTGATGATTACGATCAAAAAGAAGAATATGAAACAGCCGTTGCAGAAGCTCAAATAGAAATAGAAGAGTGGAAGAAAACAGCCAAAGACCTCGTGGATGTAAACACGGTAGTCTTGCTTACTGAAGCCTCTGACATCAATGCAGGTAAGCTGATTTTTCAAAGCAATTGTGTTGCTTGTCACAAGGCAGATGGCGGCGGCGGTATAGGCCCTAACCTTACCGATAAACACTGGATTTTAGGTGGTGGGATTAAGAATGTATTCAACACTATTTCTGAAGGAGGAAGATCTGGTAAAGGAATGGTACCCTGGAAACAGGATTTGAAACCAGCCGAAATGGCGCAAGTATCTAGCTATGTTTTAAACTTTCAAGGAACTACTGCTGCCGAGCCAAAACCAGCAGAAGGAGAGGTATGGATTGATCCTGATGTTCCAGAAATAAAATCAAAGATCAACGCAATAGTTCAAGATTCTTTAGAGCATCCTGCTATTGAAGTCGGCGATGTAAAGATAGCAACCGAAAAAAATTAAAGGAATGACACTTCACGATATAGAACAAAAATCTCTACAGGCTGAAACGCCTGTTGTAGGAACTATTTTTAAAGCAGATGGATCAAAAGTAATTGCTATAGGTATGAAAAGAGGTGTCGTTTTGCAAAAGCATACGGCACCATCCAAAGCAAAAATACTAGTTATTAAAGGTGAGATTGATTTTAATACAGAAAATCAAAGCAAGCGTCTTGCGCTCTATGAAAGTTATGACATACCTCTAGAGTTAACTCATAGTGTAGAAGCCTATGAAGACGCCCTTTTTCTTCTTCTATTAGAGTCATAAAGTAAACGAAAAATGGCAGAGCAAGGACAGGATAATTTTAGAGATACCATAGGAACGCTGGACAAAGAAGGACAGCGTGCATGGGTGTTTCCTAAAAAGCCAGATGGTATATGGTACGAGTATCGCAAGTATGTGAGCTATGTATTACTAGCTTTCTTGTTTGCGGCGCCATTTGTTAAAATAGGTGGTAATCAGTTTTTAATGTTCAATGTTTTAGAACGTCGTTTCAATATTTTTGGATTTCCCTTCTGGCCGCAAGACTTTCATTTATTTGTGATCATCATGATGATAGGTGTGGTCTTTGTCATTTTATTTACCGTTGCCTTTGGTAGATTATTTTGTGGTTGGGTCTGTCCACAAACGATTTTTATGGAAATGGTTTTTCGCCGTATTGAATATTGGATCGATGGTGATAGAGGTAAACAAATACGACTTGCTAAAATGCCTTGGAATGCAGAAAAGATTAAAAAAAGAGTTTTAAAATGGATCGTTTTTTTTATCATCTCTTTTCTTATTGCAAACGTATTTCTAGCTTACCTCATAGGTAGTGACCAATTAATTAGATACATCACAGAAGGGCCGTTTAAACATGTGAGCACCTTAATATCCTTAATCATTTTTACAGGTGTTTTTTACTTTGTATTTGCGTGGTTTAGAGAGCAAGTATGTATTATAGCCTGTCCTTATGGGAGGTTACAAGGAGTATTACTCGATAATAAATCCATAATTGTAGCTTATGATCACAAACGTGGAGAAAAAGAAGCCGGTCGTGCTAAGTTCAAGAAAAATGAAGATCGGGAGACTACAGGAAAAGGTGATTGTATCGATTGCGCTGCCTGCGTGCACGTATGTCCTACCGGTATAGACATACGTAACGGTACTCAATTGGAATGTATTAATTGTACCGCCTGCATAGACGCTTGTGATAAAATTATGGAAGCTGTGGATTTACCTAAAGGCTTGATACGCTATGCCAGTGAGGATAATATTGAGAAAAAAGAAAAATTCAAATTCACTCCTAGACTGAAAGGTTATGTAGCCGTTTTAGGAATTCTTACAGCTGTTTTAATAGGAATGTTATTCTTGCGCAATGATGTTGAAGCTACTGTACTAAGACTCCCTGGACAGTTGTATGAACATAAAGGAGAATTCATGATCAGTAATGTGTACACCTTTAAATTAGTCAATAAAACAGTGGACGACATTGATAATATCAACTTTAAATTACTCTCACACAAAGGAACTATCGAGCTGGTTTCTCAAGATCATTTTACCGTAAATGGTCAAGGACTTGCAGAAGGAACACTATTCATAGAAATAGATTCCCGTGCTTTAAGCGGCGATAAAGACCGAGTGGAAATAGGTATTTACAGTGATCAACAATTGATAGAAACTACGACTACCGCCTTTTTAGGGCCGCGTAGTTTTCATTAGACTTCTGCTTTTATTTCTATGTCGCACCCGCCTGTGCTGAGTTTATAAAGGTATTGAGTTACAAAAGCAAAACAAAAAACAAACTATGAAGTCAGAGAAAAAAGATCAATGCTGTCAAGGCTGTAAAAAAGGAAAACCAGGTGAAAACTTGAGCTGTCAAGCAAAACTATTGTTTGAAGAGCTTCAAAAGAAAAAAGAACTCGCTAAAAGTAAAGTGTCATGAAATGGAATTGGGGAACAGGTATTGCGCTAGTAATGACCGCTTTTATAGGCTTCATTCTCTATATGGTCATTACCATGAGTACTGATAAAGATTACAGCTACGATCTGGTTACGGAAGAATACTATGCTAAGGAAATGGTCTATCAAACCGAAATCGATGCAGAGAAGAATCTCAACCATTTAGAAGAGAAGTTAACTGGTCAAAAAACAGCCGATGGATGGCTGTTGTCCTTCCCATCAGAACTGACCAATGAAAATATACAGGGAAACCTGTTCCTATACCGACCGTCTAATCAGCAATTAGATTTTGACATGCCTATACTCTTATCTGGATCTCAGTTGCTTATACCTGATAAAAATTTGATAGATGGTCGCTGGAACATTACTGTCGATTTTAAATACAACGGTAAGGACTATTTATATAAAAAATCTATTGTTTATTAATGTTATACACTGCGCTCATATTAGGCTTATTAGGTAGTTTTCACTGCGTGGGAATGTGTGGTCCTATCGCGTTTTTACTTCCGTTGGATCGACAGAATAGAGTGAAAAGAATTTTACAATTATCCAGTTATCATTTTGGTCGTATTCTCACCTATTCTCTATTGGGATTATTATTTGGAATCGCAGGAAATACGTTTCATTTTTTTGGGATACAACAACAATTATCAATAGGAATAGGTGTCTTAATGATTATTTCCATTCTAGCTCCTACCCAACTCACTAATAAGTTCAGCATTACCCGACCTATTTATAAACTAGTAGGTAAAGTAAAAAATGCTTTAGGTGCAGCTCTTAAAAAAAAGGAACCGGAGACCTTTTTTATCATAGGCTTTTTAAATGGTCTGCTCCCCTGCGGACTCGTCTATATGGCTGTTTTTGGGGCCATTGCATTGGGTGATCCTTTGCAAGGTATTTGGTATATGGCGCTATTTGGTATAGGAACTATTCCTTTAATGACTACGGCTATCTATTTGGGTAACTTCTTGACAAACAACCTTAAACAACGTATTCTTAAAGCTATTCCAGTTGTTGTAATAGTCATAGGCTTATTATTCATACTGCGCGGTTTGGGACTGGGAATTCCTTATGTATCGCCCTCAGAAATGGTAGCTGTACCAGAAGTCTCTTCACAATATGAGTGTCATTAAAACAACATTTTAAAACATATAATTATGAAAATAACATCGATAATACCTTTAGTAAATTGGGCAATGGGAGCTATACTTATAGGAGTCTTTGCTGTAGTATGTGTCGTTATCATACTGGTAGTCTATAATATGGTTAAGGCCGATAAAAAAGACTCTACAGATGCCGAAACTGATTAGGCAGTAGGCAGTAGGCAGTAGGCAGTAGGCAGTAGACAGTAGACAGTAGACAGTAGACAGTAGACAGTAGACAGTAGACAGTAGACAGTAGACAGTAGACAGTAGACAGTAGACAGTAGACAGTAGACAGTAGACAGTAGACAGTTTAAATAAAAATTCCTATGAAGCAAGCTTCACAGGAATTTTTATTTAAAACGACCTATATTAAACCGTCATTGAAAATAACTGTGTATCTGGTTGTTTTCTTTGTAATCGGAGATCAAAAGGCAGGCAAACATTTCTCACATAAGCTCTTCCTTTCTCTGTCACTATGAGTTTATTACTCTGTATTTTAACCAAATTGTCTTTTTCTAACTCTACAAGACTTTGTAACACGACTGGTAGCTCCTTAAAACACAAAGACTCATCACTCCACGAAGTCTCCAACGTGCACATAAGATTAGAGATATGCTCACGTATTACCAAATCCTCTGAAGTGAGTACATGACCTCTATAAACGGGTAAGTCTCCTTTTTCTAAAAGACTTTGATATGCGTCAAGGTTCTTTACATTTTGTGCAAAGCTGTACCAAGAATCACTTATAGAAGAAACCCCTAATCCTATCATCACTTGGGTTTTACTAGAATTATATCCCATGAAATTGCGGTGTAATTCCCCAGATTCTTGCGCCGCGTAAAGTGCATCTGATTTCAAGGCAAAATGATCCATACCTATTTCTCTGTAACCAGCTTCTTCTAGTAACTCCTTCCCTATTTCGTATTGCTGCCGTTTTACCTGAGCAGCAGGTAGATCGGTATCTTTAAATCCACGCTGTCCATTTCCTTTGATCCATGGCACATGTGCATAACTGTAAAAAGCGATGCGATCTGGTCGCAATTCTATGGTTTTATGGATCGTAAAAACTACATTTTCTATAGTTTGAAAAGGTAATCCATAAATAATATCATGTCCTATAGACGCATAGCCTACTTTTCTCGCATTTTCTGTAGCTTGCAGTACCTTTTGAAAAGGTTGTACGCGATGTATCGCTTTTTGAACCGATAGATTATAATCCTGAACACCATAACAAACCCGATTAAAACCTAGTCTTCCTAAGGTAGAAAGATGCTCAAGAGTGGTATTGTTAGGATGACCTTCAAAACTGAATTCTGCATGCTCAGCTTTATCAGCTAGAGCAAATATTTCAGTCATTAAGTATTTTAGGTTCTTTGAAGAGAAAAAAGTAGGTGTTCCACCACCTAAATGAATCTGTTTGATCTTAGGCTTTTCATCGAATAATTCAAGGTATAATTGGAATTCCTTTATTACAGAATCTATATAAGGTATTTCTACCTGATGGTTTTTTGTAATGCGCTTATTGCAACCGCAAAAGGTGCACATACTTTCACAAAAAGGCAAGTGTATATAAAGACTTATCCCTTCATTAGCATTGCTTTCTTTAAAACTTCTTTGTAACGATTCTTTCCAACTAGAAAGAGAAAAGCTATCCTGATCCCAATAGGGAACTGTAGGATAGCTGGTATATCTAGGTCCGGCCACGTTATACTTAGAAACAAGTGAACACATGGGCTCTAAAATATAAAGTTGAATGCGGCAATAAGACTACAGATAGAAATGCTCGCAATAACCGCTTTCAATACTAATGCAGGTTTTTGCAAGGTCAAAATCGATGCTAGCACTAAGTTGCACAACACCACGACAGCAAATATTTGAATCATCTGGAAAATACCACTACCATTTTGAAAAACAGACAATACCGTTAATCCTCCCAGACACGTACAAACGATGATAGCAGCCGCAGTGTGCAGCATAAAATGATCTTTCCAGTCTTTTTCCAGTTTTACATATAGAGTACTCATACCTTAAGTGTTTAATTATTAGATGCAAATCTAAGGGGAGACTGGTGTTTCAAAAGATGACTTTTGTCAGCTTTGAGATAATTCTTTGATGTTTTTTTCTCGCTTTCGCGAAAGCGGAACTAATACCACCTCTTGAATTCACATCAACTTCTTCTTTTTATCTTGCTTTAAACTACTTGTTTTGAAAAAATCGGACAATCTACTAAGCCTAATTAAGGTTTATCAAGGCTTTAAACAGTATTTACAAACGGCAAAACTAGTTTTCCATATAGTTCTATAGGCTAGCCTCTTGTATTAAAGTATCTTAGCCATCTTATCATCAGTTATACTCCCTTTTTATGAAATCTTGTTTAACATTATTAATTCTTCTCATTTCTAGTGCTTCCTTTGCACAACAAGAATTGCATCACCGCGCAAAGGTCTATTACAACTCTTATGAGCAATTCAAACAGATTCAAGAAGCTGGTGTCTCCATGGATCATGGTTATCATAAAAAAGATGTTTCCTTTGAGTCTGACTTTTCGGTAAAAGAATTACGTACCTTATCTTCTATAGGTGTTGCTTACGACATCATCATTAATGATGTCAAGCAGTTCTATTTAGATCAAAATAATCCGAGCAGTCCAAAATACGTCGCTCCACAAATCCATCTCAAAAACACAGGCTGTACCAATGATAGTGGTGAAATAACATACACAACACCACAAAATTACAATCAAGGTAGTATGGGTGGTTTTTTAACCTATACCGAAATGCTACAGGAACTGGATGACATGTACATTTATTCCCAAAACAACAACCTCAACATCATCACGCCTAGAGCTGATAATAGCAACCCTAACAACCCTAACGATCTTCTTACTAGTGAAGGCCGTTACCAGCAATGGGTAAAAATATCTGATAATCCGAACACAACAGAAATTGCCGAGCCCCAAATGTTATACACTGCTATTCACCATGCTCGTGAACCCGCATCAATGCAACAACTTATCTTTTTTATGTGGTACGTACTAGAAAACTACAGTACTGATCCAGAAATTCAAGCGATTGTAGATCATACAGAATTGTATTTCATACCTGTTGTTAACCCTGATGGGTACATTTATAATCAAACTACAAATCCTAATGGCGGTGGTCTATGGCGTAAAAACCGACGCGGTGGCTATGGAGTTGATCCTAACAGAAATTACAGTTACATCACACCTCAAGGAAGTGAAGTGTGGAATACTGCTGGTACTTCTACAAATCAAAATAATGATACTTATGCTGGTGCTGGACCTTTCAGCGAACCAGAAACAAGAGCCGTTCGTTATTTTATAGAGAATCACAACTTTAAAATGGCACTGAACAACCATAGCTTTAGTGAGTTGTTATTATATCCTTTTGGCTATGCAAATAATCAACCTACCACAGACGATATCTTATTTCAAAATATATCTGAACTAATGGTCTCGCAAAATGGTTATACCAACATCATTAGCTCAGACTTGTATCCAGCTGCAGGAGATAGTGATGACTTTATGTACGGAATGCTTACCACCGCTTCTGGTGGAACAAGAGAAAAGGTATATGCCATGACTCCAGAAATAGGTGCTTCTTTTTGGCCAGCGGCTAGTCAAATAGATGGTATTTGTAAAGAAATGATGTTCCATAACATTACAGCAGCCCA
>Ga0307982_1002365_pt1 | contig 15291 bp, 13 predicted proteins | sample OrgLakmetagen989_FD_201847 | JGI IMG/M metagenome (GOLD analysis project Ga0307982, IMG submission 201847) | Saline water microbial communities from Organic Lake, Antarctica - #989 | ecosystem: Environmental > Aquatic > Non-marine Saline and Alkaline > Saline | place: Antarctica: Organic Lake...
CCCCTCGTCCAGCAGTGCTGCTTGTGTGAGAGACGGGCTGCGCCGCCAATCGGCTGGCAGCCAGGAGTAGCTCTTTGGCGTAGCTGGGGGTGGCGTGTCTGTCGCCGCATCCCGGGGGGGGGAACACCACCGCAACATCCCCTGTCACCCCCCAGTACAGCAATGTGTCGCCCGCGACCGGGGCATTCGCTGGAGCAGCAGCTGGTGCCACCAGACCCTTAGGTCCTTGTGCTTTAGCCGCAATGGCACCCAGTGCGCGGGTGGTGCAGGCTTGCAGGGCCTGGGCCCATTTTCCGCAGTACCACACCTTCCAGCGCTTCAATGATGGAAGCAGCCCGTTGTGTAGGAAGTCGCTGAGGCTTGTTGCGGGGTGCAGCTCGTCCCATAGGGGCCCCTCCCACTGGGGCAGCCCCCCCCCCCACGGAAAAGTCAGCCACAGAGCCGATCCTAGCTTCGAGTGCACCAAATTCCACGGTGCATCTGGAGCTGCACATGGTTTCAGTTGCATCAGTTGCAGCTGGCACCAATCACCCGCTAGGGCCGGCAGCAGGTTGCCCGGTGCCGACCACACGTGCACAAGGATGGCACTGCTGCCAGAGACGTCGCCGGTGCTGCCTTGAACCTCGTGGGCTGGTGCATCGCAGATACAGTTGGGGATGAGCAGAGTGCTCACGTTTAGCCTGGCGTGTTTTGGAGGGGGGGGGGCACTGGAAGGCACCATGACCCCCCATTCCACCCCCCCTCCACATGGCACCACGCTGAGATGGGACATCAAAGGCACGCGAGGTGCGTGGACCTTGGCCTCATTTGCATGGTCACTATGTGTCCTTGTTTTCGAGTGTTGGCGTGGGGGGGTGGGGGGGGGGGCTGGTGGGCCGGCAATGTCAGTGCTGGGCTGGGCGCCCTCAACTATCCCAGTCAAGGGGGGCTCCAAGACTTCATCCACACACTCACTTGCAGCGCGGGATGATGCTGCGTGGTTTGGGTCTGGCACTTGTGCTTGCAGCACACGGTGCACCGCGGTGTGTGCCAGCGGCTCCAGCACAAGCAGGATTGCACTGGGCTCATGCGGAAGGGGGTCAACTGGAATCCACTCGGAACACACATCGCAGCTGTCCTCCTTGAGTGACTTTTCCACCACACAGCAGCTGGCGAAACGCACCATGCTGTAGCCTGGGAGCACGAATTCTCCGCATTGGAGTCCCCCTGCACACCCCTCGGGATGCAATGGCGGGTCCCCTCGGACAATGCGGCCGTTTGCGCCTGCACTGCCAGCGTAGCGCCACTTGAGGCATTCGCTGGGGATGATTTTGTCCTCTAGGTGTTCCGGAAAGGTGTGCAAGTGTTCCGCCGCGGCTTGAATGCCCCGCCTTACCAGCCGCTGGCCAGCAGGGCTCAAGCTGCTGCGATGGACGTCATTTGCCCACTGTAGGCGCAGTGATACTTTCAACGTGGATGCGCCCACATGAGCTGGTGTGCGAATCAACGCCCCTTGTAGGTCGTATTGGATGCCGCGTGCTGCAGCCGAGCTGGGCTGGCGAGCTTCGTCCTCCGACACCGCCGCCATGCCCAGCAGACGCTCTTGCACGGCCAGACACACAGAGAAGAAGAGTGGGTCATCGAAGTCGGCGGCCTTGTGGGGGCTCACGGGCTGTTGTCGCAGCCGCTTCTGGCGACTGGTGGCGCCACCAGGGGCAATGCGGTCACCCCTGCGGCCATTTGCCCTCCGCAAGGCCTGGGCACCGAGAACAAGCGCATGCAAGAACACAGACTTGCGCATGTGAGCTTCCGATATAGTGACCCACTTTGCAGAGCCAAGTGTGCGCACATGCCCCCAGTTGGGTCCGATGCTGCCTCCAATCACCCCCACAATCCAGCTGGCAAATGGGCCGAAGTGAAGCGTTTCCACAGATACCCCCCAGTGGCCACTCACACCGGCTTTCAAGGGGCTGGTAGAGGATGGGGTTTCAGTCGGTGCTGGGGGGGTGTCACCTGAGCGGCGAGACAGCTTAACGGCTGCAAGCACCTGTGCACCTTTTAAACGGTCGGCGTCGCTGCTGCGCTCCAGCGGCGCCCAGGGGTAATCTAGGGGGGGTACTTTCAGCCCATCTGCTGGATCATATGTGGAGGCACGCGGCAGAACCAGCCAAGAGCGCATGCTGCCAGCTGTGGCGGCTCGTGAAAGCACAGCGGCCACGGGGACGGGCACCCCCCCTTCCCCCCCCGAGGGGGGGGCGCCTAGCGGCAGCAGGCCCCCTATCCTGCCCAGTCCATCTGCGATATCAAAGGGGTTCAGAAAGGGGGGAGGGGGGTGCACCTGAAGCCTCACGCCTTGCCCGGCTCCGCTGGGGTGCTTGGGGGGGGAAGGGGGGGGGGCAAGCTGCTCCACGGCCGGCGAGGCTTGAGCTTGACTCCAGTCAGACATACAGGGCGTGTCTCGTCCAGAGGTGGCTGGGGATCCGCAGGAAAGCGACTCAACCAGCACCACCGAGGCTGTGGAGGATACCTCTGAGAGCTGGCTGAGGGTGATGAAGGGGGGGGCGGAAGATGCTGCAGGGGGGGGGGTGTCCATCCCAACAACTCGCCCCCCCGTTCTACTGCTGCCACCCGCTGTCACAATGGTGGGGTGGTGGGGGTGCAGGGGGGGCTTTTGTGCTCCTGCCACTCTGGCTGCACCGCCTGGCGAATGCACCGCAGGTGCTTCCACTGGCAAGTCACGAAGGGGCGAAAGTTGGCCTGCAGGGGATGACATGCACCCACTTCCTGCAGTTTCATTCATTGCTGCCGAATGGAAAGCATCAGGTGCCTCCACCAGAGCCCCGCCAGCCACAGCTCGCATTGTCATTTGAAATGCCGCACAAGCAGCGGAGCGGGGACAGGGAAAAGCACACCCAGCAGAGGACACTGCAGCACTGTGATATTGCGCACTTATATGAGGAGCCCAGTGCAGCTGGCTGGCCGGTATGCAAAAGGTGAAGCCAGCATTCTGTGCGCCTGGCGCTGCCGTTGCGGAACTTGTAGCTGTGCAGGCACTTGGGACCGCTGCAAGACCTGTAATTCCTGCAGCTGACGCACAAACAGTGGTGGAGAGACGATCTAAGAAGCTGCAAACTTCATTAATGGAGGCAGCTTGTGCTCCTTGAGACGCACTCGGGCTGCTACTTGCGCCCAAATGTTGCTGAGATATTTCCTGCAGGCCACGCTGTAAACGCTGCAGTTGTGCGTTGCAGCGTGCTTCAGCGCTTGGCGCTGCAAGCAATTGCACAGCAGTCGACATGACAGCAGTCTCTGAAGCTGCGCAGTGCAGGCCCTGCCGCGTGTAGGGTGCTTGCAGGCTTGCAGCAGGAAACTGCGTCGCTCACGTCAGCAAGGCAGCTGCCTGAGGTCCAAGAGCGCACAACTCCAAGCAACCCCGTGGGATGACACATGTGGCACGCAATATATTTTCATATCAAGAATTGACAGAACAGTTTCCACTGTTTCCAGCTCGATGCCGTCCTCAAGGCCCCTCACGGGGGCTTCCCAAGCTGCATTGCCAGCCTTCGCTTTCTGTGCGGCCTCATGTGCTGCGCTGAAGAACACACTGGGCCCACGCTGCCCTGCACCGACTAGAATGGAGTGCCCCCCCCCTCCGCCTCGGTGCAGAAATTCCAAAACCACCACCCCTGCCCATCCTCGTACGGGCAGCGCAAATCCGGCGCTGCAATCACACGCGTCGCCAGCATGATGGCGTGGGTGGTGCCCAGGATGTACAGCAGCTGCCAACGGGGCAGGCGCATCTCCCACGCCCGCACCAGCCGCACTGCCGTCACCTCGCAGCGCAGCAGTAGGCTTCCCATGGCGAGTTGGCTCCAAGTCAGCCGCGCCAATGCGACCTGCGCGTTGTCCCCAGGCAGCACGGCAGGCACCACCTGGAAGAAGAAATGACGGACCCTGCTGCTGTATACCCCCTTGAACAGCAGCTGTTGCACGGGCACTGCCTCCCTAAAGGGGTCGCTGCTCATGGCGGCATCACGAGCCACAAAGGCATCACGGGCAGACTGCACGCTGCGCAGCACATCGGGCGGAACAGGCACCTTGCGCAGCACATCGGGCGGAACAGGCACCTTGCGCTGCACACACACGTCGCACGCAGCGCGCTGTGTGTCGCCTGCGGGCGCCGTAGCCTTGTCCGGTGGAGCCACCTCTGGCTGCGTGGCAGCCACTGCCCCAACGCCTGGCAGCGCCACCAGCAGCACACCTCCGTGCTCTGCAGCAGCAACAGCGGCACCATAGGCCACCGATACATGAACGTCACCCTCTGCAGTGTCCGTGATGACATCCACAGAGCCTGTAGATGCCGCTCCCGTCAGATCGTCCTCCTGAGCAAAGCGACTGCCGCAGCACGCGCCAAGGAGCTGCACCATAAGCGCTGGCCCAACGTCCGTCAGCATCTCCAGCAAGTACTGAATCCCCACACGCAGTACCACCGCCGACGGCACGATGGGCTGCTCCCCTGGGCGGGCAGCCTGGAAAACAGGGTCAAGGATAGGGAGGCCAGAATACCCACATCTTCTCCCATTGTGTCTACAAGCAGGAAGGAATAGTACCCATGCATGCGGTTGGCACTAGTGCTATCACGCTCAGGCAGCCGCGCAGATAGGGACAGTGCAGCACCGTCTGAATCTGGCACCAGCACTTGGCCGACGGTATCGTCCAGCACCCCCCCTTGCACCCCTTTTGCTGTTTTACCCCCCTGCGCAGTGGCTGCACGAGCTGCAAGAGGCGAGTTGCCGAAGAAGTTGGCGGGGCCACTGAGCCTGCTTGCACCGTCCCTGTCATCCCGTGCGTTTGTGCGTGGGGGGGGTCACCCCCCATTAACCCCCCCACGCCATGGGAATACTCTGCTCATCATCCACTGCGCTGCCCAGGGCAGGTTGCACTGCAGGGGCAGCATCAGGCTCCCCTGGCCGCCGACCACACTTGCCCCCGCACGAAGCGCGGGCTGCTTGGTAGAACGCGTCCCTGTGTACCATTGTAAGGCGCAGCGTCATTTAGACGAGTGCGCCTACGACGGACACGGCCACAGTGAGAGCTGTACTACTCATACCGGTAGTCAAAAAGCGCCCTGCCACCAAAATGATGGTGATAGATTGCGATATGTACACCATTGTTGTGTCCTTAGGCACACGGCGCCACAAGTATCGTGCTCCCAGGCTCTGTGAGGTCATGACCATGGCCTCAATCACGACCGTGAAGCCTATGAGCCGGATGAGCACTCTCACAATATCGGAGGAGCGGCTGAATACTGGCGTCATCACTCGCACCACAAGCAGAGCAACAGCGATCTGCACGCTCACAATGCCTACGAGCAGGCGCATGGGCCAGTACGTGCTTGCTGTTGCCGTCTGCAGCAAAAGCCAGGGGGCCAGAATCATTGGGATGAATTGCACGATGAAGCTGAGCGTGCTCTGCATCGCAAATGAAATGGAGGTGCCGCCGAATGTGACAATGGACAGCCCAAACTCCGGGCCGAAAGTGACCAGGACACAGACTGAGATGAGAAGCACCTACGAGGCCAAACGGTGCATGCAAAATCCAGACAGGACCCACAGTGGTATGGCTGCTACAACCAGGGATGTGTGTGTAATGGTGAGTGCCAGCCAACCAGTCGTCCACCATCATGCAGGATTCTGCATAGAGGAAGGTGCATCGGTTCTGAATGCAAATAAAGCTGGCAGCATCACGTTGAAGACAGGCAGGTAGATGCGTTAATGCTCAGGGGAAGGAGGGCTTTCGTGCACTCCCATGACCACGCACACGGACTCACGGCTGCGAAAGAATCATACCCCGGACTGAACACATCCAGCTGAGCGGAGATTGAGGCAGTGGAGTTCGGTGTGATCACGCGGCCTTAATCTTCTGCGCAAATAGGCTTGATATGCTGGCAACGGCTGGTTTTCTGCGAGTTGAACACCAGCATGGGAAGCACACCCGCCCCCGGGACGGAGGTTTGCCCCGCCGTATTTGCAAGGGCCGCAATCGAACGAGGGGCCAGGCAATCAGGCCCAGCCAGCAGGAGGGGCCGAGAAGCAGCCACCATGGCATTTAGGGAGATGGTGATGCCGAGATGTCCGTCGTTTCTGTTGCAATAGCTGTCGACCAAAATAGCTAAGACCTGCGACAAGCTCCTGCCATGCTGCTACAGCACGCACCTGCTTTTTCCCAGAAGAATATGTTGAGCAGCAGGCGATAGTAAATGATGATTGCAGCAAGTACGCCCATGCAAAATGTCCAGCCCTTCAACTGCGCCTTATGGTGCCTGCAAAAGCGCGACAAAGATAATTCTCACCACCACCACAAACAAAATGCCAGTAGCGATTTTGCCCATGTGAATTGAAGTGAGAAGGCTGAATAATTCAACATGGCTTCTTAAATCACTCGCAAACCTACACCAAAGTATACATCAAATCATAAAATCATTGGTAAAAAGTGCGGCAACAGCACGTAACCAAACAAGCCAGCTGCTCCTGTTGGAAGATACTTCACATGCAGCCCGCCCACAATAACGCTGCGCTACTAGTGACAATTGATACACTCACAAAGTAAGATGAAGTTAGCGCCTTGCACTGTTTCCAACGAGTAGCATAGCGGCTGTTTCTGCTTCAAGCGCTGGCAGTTACAGCCTGCTCTCCATGTGCACTGCACTTCCCCAGTTGGGAACCGCTAACAGGCAATCTGGGCCGAGCCAGTGCGCACTAATAGCCACACCATGTATTATGCGGCCGATTACACTCAATAATTGGTCACTTAGAAGCAAAGACAGAGATAAGCAGGCGTCAGCGTTTGGGGGGTCGCTGCTCTGATTGGGGGGGCCTACCTGCACCTCCCACTGGGACCTTAACGCACAATTGTTTCAAACAGTGCCATACTTACGGTCTCCTCCACTTGGTGCATCCTTGAGCAGCTCTCTATGAGCGACAGAAGGTCCTGGTCGGTGTCGGCGTTGGGGGGGTCTCCTCCACCTACGCCAGGGGTGAGCCAGGAATGAGTTCTGCCAAAACAACACAAGCAGATTCTCAGAAGCCCAATATGTCCGCATTGTTGTGGGGCCTGGCGGCATGCTGCGGCGGCTGCTTCAGACTCGAAGATGTGCTGGCGTGTCTGAGGGGCTCTAAGCACAAGGCTCCCCTGACGCTATCTAGTAAGTACAGGAAGCGATTGTCTGGTGTCCTGCCCGTCTATCACTTTGATGTGGGTGCTGGGTGCCAGGGCTGACTGTCATTCAAGCTGAGTACTAAACATATATAGCTTCTGCGTAGCAGGTGGACGCACGGACCTGACCTGGCTTCCTAAACCTTCACCTCTAAAGTCCGCACCGAACAATATCGACACCTTCGCCAAACTTGCTAACTATTCACTATGCATACACCCCTGCTGGCTCACTAGCCAGCTTCGACGTGCCAGGTGTTCCCCGTTAGATGCCCTTGCCGCGGCAGCCGCAGTGGGTGTTGGCTGGTGTCGATGTAGTTCATCCGGGTGGGGTGTTCCGCGATGATGTTGTTCAAGTAGTCTTGGTCCTGGGATGGCGGGTGGAAAAGAATTCAAATGAAGTGATGTTGTAATTGGCGTCTTGCCCGACCGAAGACCCAACTGGAAGCTATAATGTTTGGGTTTGGTCCAAGTATCTTATATGAAGTTGTGATCTTGTAGCCCCCATTGTCTTGTTGCTGTGCTGTCCCATGGGGGCTCGGTGAGGTACGCCGTACCTCCAGGTACTTGACCCCCCTCAGGTGCTTGACCCCCCTCAAGAGCTCTACCTCGCTCAGCCCTATACATGTACACAGCTGCCGCTGAGCTGCTGAGGAGGGTTAGCTCTCAGTCCATACCATAGTCTTTTGAGCGAAGGGCCCTCGAACAGTCCATGTGCTAACCCTGCCGCTGACAACGCTCATTGTCGTCAACTTCAATGCATTTTCGGCTCTTGTTGTTATTTGAATGCCGTGTAACACATACACGCATAAAGAGAGCTTCCCATAAGCCAACAACAAGCACCCACCACGACGACAAGCACCCACCATCGCACGCACAATGCACATGTGAAGCACTGCCTGGCACTGTGTGCTGTCGCTGTCACCTGTGCTGCCACCCAGAGTGGCAACGTTCCCGTCACAGGCCCATGCACAATTACCGCAAGCTCGCCATTTGTTGGCACAAACTGTGAGCTCTTCCAGCACTGCATGTCGGAGGTGCAGCTGGCGCCACAAGAGGAGACATCGGCCCAAACTATCGTGAAGATGACCTTCAACTCCACCTGCATGATCTCAACGCCTCCACGGGTGAATTATTCCAACCAGCAGACCGGTGAACGCGTATACACGCGGTTTGCATACGAGGACGGGAGCACAGCGACGCTTGCAGTGTCCAACGATGGCAACCCCTCTCAAGTCATCATTGGTGCTGGCGTCAGCTTCGTTGGCGACAATCCAAGCTGCATGGCCAATGCTACGGTGACGTCGGGCAACTGCATGTTTCTGCCTGCGGGCTCGCCTCCCAGCGCCACCACGGCACCGGGCGTCAGCTCGCTGGCTGCTGCTGCCGCCGCGCTGCTGGTGGCGCTTTGCATGCTGACTGTATGATGCGCCCGAGTGGTGCCACGGCATGATGCGCTCGTGAAGGCGGGGGCCGCAGGGGGGGCCGCAGAGTGACGGCTTTGTGGCTGCTGATTGTGTGGTAGTGCGACAGTGAAATACAAGTCACATGAGAGTACAGAGTCACCCTTGAGCTCGCGTCTGCATTCCCTGTCAAGCATCTTCTGCGGGCCGCCGGTGGCGTGGGGGGCAGCAGCAGGTACCGGCGGTACCTGTGCAAGGCACGCACAGAAAGCGGAGCGAATCTTCGCTTGGCAGGCCAGGGGGGGGCCTTCTCGCCATGCACTGCTTGACCACGTGTAGTCATTGTGACTGCGCATGCTGGTACCAAAAGTAACACTGCCACCATTGTCGTCACATGCATGCAGAATGCGCCTGAGCGCCGTGCAATACACACACACACGCATAAAAAGCTTCCCCGGCCTGTCGCACACACCACCGCCACCACCACGACACCATGACGACAAGCACCCACCATCGCACGCACAATGCACATGTGAAGCACTGCCTGGCGCTGTGTGCCGTCGCTGCCACCTGTGCAGCTGCCCAGAACTTCAATATCCCCATTACGGGTCCCTGCACAATTACCGCAAGCTCGCCATTTGTTGGCACAAACTGTGAGCTCTTCCAGCACTGCATGTCGGAGGTGCAGCTGTCACCACAAGAAAGCACACCTGATCAAAGCGTTGTGAAGATGACCTTCAACTCCACCTGCATGATCTCACCGCCGCCAAGCGTGCAATTCATCAACACGGCTGGCACCAACGGAGAGTCGCGTGTGTGGACAAGCTTTGTGTACAACCAGGCAGGCAAGAAGGCGATACTTCGAGTGTACAATGAGTACACTCTGCAGCCATCACAAGTCATCATTGGTGCTGACTTCAACTCATTTGGCACTCCAGCTTGCATGGTCAACGCCACTGTGACGTCAGGCGACTGCATGCACGAGAAGGCAAAGCCCTCCCCCCAAGGCACACCCATGCCCAGTCCCTCCGCCATGTCTACCGCCTTGCCGACGGGCAGCGCCCTGCCCAGCAGCTCACCATCCCCAAGCGCAGCATCCCCGAGTGCCGCCGCCACATCCAGTGGCACCACTGCGCCGGCCACCAGCTCCCTTGCCGCTGCTGCTGCAGTGCTGCTGGCGGGTGCACTGTGTATGCTGACTGTGTGAGTCAGTCCCGGGAGCCTGCCTCCCCCCTCTCTGCCTCGGCAGTGTGTATGCTCTTGAGGAGTGCCAAGGTGCCTCAGTCACGCTTGTGGCTGCAGACTGCGAGACAGCGCTGTACTGAGACAGTGAGACAGTGAATTGATTGTCACATGAATAAGGAGTCATCTTCCGGCTCGCTGCCGGAGGCGCCGTCTTCGTCCCCCCCCTCCGCTTCGCTGTGCTGTGCGCTGTCCTCCTCTGCTTCGTACGTCTGCACATCCCCAGCGCCCTCCTCCTCATCGTCACTGCTGCCCTCGCCGCCGAAGAAGTCCTCCTCGCCCTCCCCGTCACTGTCGGTGTGGGCGGCAGAGGCCTGCGCACCCTCACCCTCGCTGCCATCCTCGCCGTCGCCGTCGCTGAGTACAAGCGCCATGCGGCTGTGGCGGGAGGCAGATGCGGTGCGGGGGGTGTCCCCCGGGAGTGTATCGGACGGCACAGCCGCAGGGCCATCGCTGCCGTCATCACTGCCGGCGGCGTGGTCGCCTTCGTGAACACCGCTGAGTCTGTGCAATGGATTACCCGCCACCACACCACGGGGGGAGGTGGGTGGCACCACTGGCAGCAAACTGCGTCGCTTGACAAAGTTGGCAGCTGCGCTGAACTTGGGCGCCTGATCGCCTCCCACGCTGCTGCCTGGCATGGTTTGGTGAATGGGGTTCACAGCTGTGCGTGTGCCTGCTGCCATGCTTTGTCGCCCCCGTGCCCTGGCCGCGAAGCCCTTCATGCGCACGGCTGATCCCAGGGACAGCCCCAGGTTGGAGCCCACCAGGATGCTGGCTTGCGCCTTGCGCTTGGCGTCAGGGGCGCCCGTGCCAGGCGGTGCAGTGCGGCTGTCGCGGGGGGTATTCAGAGGCGCAATGCCGGGCTCAGACCTGCTCACGGCAGAGGTGCTTGGGCCACTACCAGATGCCACGTCCCCGTCGCCCCCCGCTTCGTCCTCCTCAGCGCCGTTGTAGTAGTTCTCTTCCTCGTTCATGATGATATCTTCGAAGCGGGGGATGGTCTCGCACAGGTCAAGCAGCACCCGAGAGAACTCGTCGCTGTCCCGCTTTGAGCGGAAATCCAGGCGGTAAGTCGTCTCCAGGTTGTCCAGCACGTCGTCGTCCAGGATGGCCCGGTCGATGCCAGCGGAGGAAAACACAAGAGTGAGCATGCGCGGGAACGCCTGGGGAGCCTCCACTTGCACCAGTTGCACCAGGGGCAGCTTCTTTTTTAGCCGCAGGTTTTTGTCGAAGTTGTACAGCATCTTGGCCTCCTTGTCGATCCACAGGTACCGCTTCTGCCGCACGCCGTGGGTGTTCACCTTGGTGGCTGTGAAGGACTCCTTTTGCCGCTTGAGGAACTTCTCGTAGGCAGGCACGTGTCTGCGCACCGCACCCATCATCTCGACATCGTGCAGCTCGTGGAATAGCTCCACCAGCTTCACGGCGTCCTCGTCTGGGGGGATGACGCTGCTGCGGGAGCGGCTCAGCTGCATGCGGTTGGCAGAGCCCACCAGGTATGACAGCTCCGTGTCTGTGATGTACATGGAATCCGTGTCGCGCTGGTTCTCGTACAGCTTTTCCAGGTAGTGAAACAGGTCTAGATCATTTCGGCGGGAGGCCAGCACGTAGCAGCGCTCCATCTGCTTGTAGAACTGGTTCAGCTTCTCGATGTACACCAGGTGCTCGTCCACAGCTTGCACTTCGCTGCTGGCTTCCAACCCCTCAGAGTCAATCACGGACTCCCTCACCACGCCAGGGGGGGCGCCTCCTTTCCCAGCGGCGCTGGCTGCCCGCGCCCGACTGTAGCTGGGCTTGCGCGTCCCCAGCTCAATGTCGATGGGGTTGGGCTTGTTGGTGGCGGCGCCCCCAGGTGCTGACGGCCGCATTGTGCCGCTTGTGCTGGCACGATGTCGCCCTGACCACCCCTGTCGCTTCGCCAGGTCGTCAGCGCAGCACATGAAGATGCGCCCGCGCTTGCAGCGCTTGTACCAACAGGGCAGCAAGTACTTCTCCCGAATCATGCTGGCGTAGGTGGGCACAGTGTCTTTCCAGCGGTCAGTCGTCTTCAAGTCGTCGTGCACCTCGTCGAAATACTCCGTGAGGATACCGATGAACATGTTCAACAGCACCAGGAACACCATGCCGACATACATGGAGAAGAACAGACCCGCCATGCGTGGGCGTGTTCGGGACAGCAAGTCGTAGTTGAAGTCCCCCAGGGGAAACCGCAGCAACGTAGAGAAGCTGGATTGGTAGTTGTGGAACTCTGACATGGCGAAGCCGAAGAACAGCCACCCCGTCCACGCAAAGCCGCCCACCAGCACCACAAAGCCTACTGCAAAGGAGACAATGTCGGTCACTGCTCGCCGCAGCGTGAGCCAGATGGCCACCATGTTCTTGGACACTCCCAGGAACTTGAACATCTTCAGCGCCATCAGTAGTCCCACGAAGCCGCCGATGGAGAAGGTGCTCACGTATGCCTCCCCGATGTCGTACAAGTCTCGGTACAGCACATCGTTCACGTCGAAGTCACGCCACACCGTCTGGATCACCACCGAGATCCAAGACACCATGTACCAAAAAGCCCCCGCAAGAAGTCCTACTTCAAAAAGCGTTCTGAACGAGAACAGCTTCGTGAACTTGTTCTTGGCTCGCATGACCCTGGCTACCTCCCCCTTCACGTACGATACCCATGCAATGAAGAACACAATTTCAAGCAGAACACGCCCCTGGTCAGTGAGGCTCTCATAGGGAGATACACGCCAGGTGTAGAACCAGGCTTGCCGTACGACCAACCCGGTACGGAACAGCTCGAACACCAAACGCCCATTGGTAGCCATGCGGGTGTTCGTGTTGTACAAGTTGAAGTCAAGAGAAACTGCCCTTGTTCCGCGGTCAATCCACCGCTCCGCAAACATTCGGTCCAGTGTGGCCTTCGCCGTCGCCCTGTCCTGGGCAAGAAACTCCGTATAGCCCCCCGTGCCATAGGAGCCGTGGTACCCAAACAAGCCATTCAGCTCCGACTGCCCCGTTTGGAAGTGATACGTTGTACAGTTTGAGGTGAAGTTCTGAATGGCCGGGTCGTACGCGCACTTTGCGAAGGGCTGCGTGTCTTGGGTTATGTCTGTCCACTCCGAGAAGCACGTGCCGTCCAGTGTGTCGAAGCGGCCCATGGACTCAAACACCCCCGTCACCGGGTTGATGTGCTGGGCTGTCTGGTCTGCGAACCTCCTAACTTCGCAGGACGTGTCCCCCACGCGAACCTGCCGCAGCCGCATCTGCCCAACCAGGCGAAAGTAGCCAAGGGTATACCCCGTGGAGTCGTTGTTGAACGCCTCGCCGTTGTAGTACGCTGTGGGGTACAGCCCGTTCAACAGGGGCCCCCGCAGCCAGTCCCAGACCTCCTGCTGGGTCATGATCTCGAAGAAGTTCTTCTTGTACTGCGCCCCAGGAAACTCCTCGTCCAGCAGCAGATCCATGAGGGCGTTATTGGAGCCAAACTCAACTTGCACATCCACGACGTTTTGAGTGATGCCCAGGAACATCGCCACGAACACGAGGAAGTACAGTGCCTCCCTCGCCTTGCGATCGCGGTAGATCTTGTACACGGCCTGCAGTGCGTCACGCACGGGGATGGCCTTCTTGCTGCGCAGCTGGGCAGCTGCATCGCTGTGCTTCACACTGCGTGCTGAGGCAGTACGGGCCTTTTCAGCCGCTTTGGCTGCCCGGGCGGAGTCTTTGTTGAGAGGGTTTGCCATGGATACTGGCTCCGAGCTGTTCATCTGCGACGGCAGGTTGGTTGAAGGGGCAGCCTTGGAGTCGGCATCCCCCTTGAACGAGCTCCCGAAGAAGCGACGAGGGGGGTGGCCTCCGGAGCCCCCCCCTGCCTGGCTTGACCCTGTGGGCGTCATGTTGCCGGATGGGCTGTCTCCGCTGGCTGTGCTGCTTGAGCTGCGACTGCGAGTTCTTTGTGTGTGTTTGTTCACAGCCTTGAATGGAGTGAAACTGCTGGTGTCTGGGCTGCGAGCGACGGTCGGATGAGCTGGATTACTTGCTGCACTGCCTTTACTCGTTGCCCTGGAAGTCGGCAGAGTGGTTTGCAGCGACGGTCCTGGAGTGAATCTGGTTCGCTGAGATTGCTTTGCTCTGAAAACAGCAGCAATGTCGGATTTGTCAGCAATTTTGTGGATGCAAGCAGGACATCAGCAAAGTCTCGCCATCGACGTTTCATTGTTTGCTTGAACCCATTGCAAGGCACGAAACTTGCGCTGCTAAGCCGGCAAGCAAAAATGTTCAAAGAAATTGACACAAATTACGACATGATAAATCTAGCGGAGCGTCATTCCTGTTTGAGGCACATGGGGCGGCAATTTGTGTCGTGGCACCAAAGCATGTCGCAAGCATCCAAGCTAGCTTTACGTGCCATGTTCACAGACATGAAACGCGCACGATAGGAACTAATCCTGTGTCATACAATTTAACAATGAGTCTCAAACTTACCGCTTCTCAGTGGTTTGAACAGGATTGTCTTGCCAGTCGCTCGAAATGTCAACAGCGTCTCGAATTCGACTGGAAAATGACGCTACTCGCTCCAAATGGGCTAGGTGTGCAATACTGCCTGAGCGAATACGCTGAAGACTGTGTACACTTGGGGACCCTTGCGGTTGCGGTGGTGGATGCTGTGGGCGCTGCTTTGGTATGTCTTGCGTGATGCCGCCTATGTGTGAAACGCCAACTGAGTTGGAGTTCACACAAACTGCCCTGCTTCCACCGCTTGGTGCAGTTGACATGCACCAGCGACACCAAGTCTCACAGGTGCACCCACAAGTGACTGTTGTCAATTGCTGGGGACCTGCTAATCAGTGCCAATGACAGCAACTGCGTGAGCTACTAAAAAAGCTCGACAAGCTTGGGCGACAAGAATTGCTCACATCTCAGCTGACTTGGCAACCACAAAACTGACCCCCGAAGCTTGCAGTGCACATTGCCTTTTCGAGAGATATGCGGACTCGCCGTAAAGTCATAGTTGTAGGGGTGCTCGACGGGACAAAATCATCCGCTGGTGTTGTCCCTGATAATCTGCTCCACCATTTTAGAGGTTTGACCTACAAATCACACGCCTCAGCAACAAAACTGTTGCATAGCATTCAGTACTTTTGTGGGCACAAATCCTGCCAATTTCCAGCTCGGCACCTGAACTGGTTTGAGCACCGGTTTCAAGTGCACTGCAGCTGAGCCCTCTACTTGCTCACGTTGCTGCGTGCTGACTGCAACATGGTGGTTTCTTTGCCTCACACATATACTAGTCTGAATGATGATGGATTTAACATGGAGATGGGCGTCATGTCGCCTGTTGCTGGTGAAGACGTGCGGTTGAAAAAGTGCGGATTTTGCTCTGCGCTGCACTGCACGCAGGGTTCAGCAAAATTGGTAATTGCAGGCCCGTTAATTGCTGCAACCGACTCCGATT
>Ga0307982_1002367_pt1 | contig 15274 bp, 14 predicted proteins | sample OrgLakmetagen989_FD_201847 | JGI IMG/M metagenome (GOLD analysis project Ga0307982, IMG submission 201847) | Saline water microbial communities from Organic Lake, Antarctica - #989 | ecosystem: Environmental > Aquatic > Non-marine Saline and Alkaline > Saline | place: Antarctica: Organic Lake...
GCTCTCTGCGCACGCGCCCCAGGTCGCCGGCTGCCACACACCTGCGTTGACGCCGGCTGGTCAGGCCAATAACCCCGCTCCTTTGGGTTTTTGACACAGGCCCAGGCGGGGGGGGGGCGGGGGTGAATGAAGGGTTTTAATGTTTAAAGTAACTGGTGCTCGGCGCTTTGGTGTTTCTTGAGGTGGAAAGGCGGAACGCAGCACGTCCGTTGACTGGCAACAGGCCAGATATGGGATGGGAGGCACCACCCGGAACTTTCTCTCGCCCTTTTGTGCTGTTCTCTGTAATCCGTAGCACAGGCATGCGGCATCGGATATCCATATGAAGGGAAGTAGAGAATGGGGGACTTGGCATGGGGAAGGAAATTAAGTTGGGAGTATCCCCGCGAGGGGGCGGAAAAATAGTTTGATTCACGTGAGAAAATATTCACGGAGTCCTTTAGTAAAAGGCGAAAGAACTATACGAAATTGAAAGTTTTCGTGATGGGGTAGATGCTGCAGAATTAAGGCAAATATGTAAAAATAACAACCCACACGGATTTTACTAATTTATGCAACTTCATGAACATAAAGATTTGAGGCCCAACATCTCACCGTAGCTAGCTATCTAGCTAGAGGTGCAAACCTACGAAGGGGAAAGGGCAGGAGCTCACAGCCCCTTCGTACATATAGGTCTAATAGAGCTCAACAATTTCTCTTCGCTCCGTTGCCTTGCCTAGCTAGCACTAATAGAATGGCTGAGCCACCAAAGAAGCGTGCAAAGCCTGCAGCTGCGGCAGCCGCCGCAAAGAAAACAGCTCAAAGTAGCAGCTCCTACTTTGACGACTTGATGCGAGACGTTTCAAATACTCATTCAGCGATGCAGGCCGTGTCCACCACGGCGGGCAGCATCGCGAGTGCAGGACATCAAGCTCGCGCAGCGTCTGCGGCAGTGCCTGCCGGCGAGAACCGGGCGGCAGCCATCGCGGCAGGGCTTCTAGCGGCACGCGAAGCTGGCTTGGCCCTAGGACTCGACCCGAAAACCGCTGAAAACGAACTTGAGGTGATCGGGACGAGAAGCCTATCATGCTCTGTCTGGAAAAACCATATGGCACAATTTGCGTGTCTAAATCATCTAAGGATAACACTTATGTCTTGTGCCCTCAGGTGGAGGCTCGGGTGGGCTTGGTGCACCAAAAAGACGTCGCCAAGCGCTTCTTTCCATCAGCTGCTGGCCACGAGCGTGCCGTTGACGTTATGGTGCGTCTAGAATCCTATCGTGGTACACAAGCAGGCTGACTACTCGAACTAAGTTTCCTTAATACTAAATGCTTCAGAGTGAATTTTATACAATATCTTCATTTGTGCTTTTGTTTTGTTTCGTTCATACTATCGTCAATCCGGTTCCCAGCGTGAGCTCAAGGCGCAGCCTCTTCTCGCTGCGCGGTCGCCACCCGCGTTTCGCAGTGGGGTCTCCACCTTGGCGTTTCGGAAAGCTAGTGACGTAGCACGGCAAGCGCCAACCCTGCGCGGCAGCCGGCGGGCGGCCCTGACCGAGCAAGTGTGGGTGACGTCATCAACATCGTCGCAAGGCCGTCCTGCACGGGTCTGCATGGTGACGCGCCGGCAAGAGTTGCCGCCCGTCGGAGCTGGCGTGTCTGGGTCGCATGACTTAGGCAACGGAAGCAGCAGTAGTGGTGCAGTGAGTGAAGCTCCAAGGTTAGAAGTCTCAACGCTTTCACTTTACCTTTTCCGCAACTTCCCTAAAAACTCATCTCATACTTTTCCCGCTTCTTATTTATGAGATGTTTTTGCTTTCACTCAATTCTTTCTTTCCCGCACACTTCTTTTTTTAATTGTTCAATTGTGCTGGGTGTCTCGCATCGTCACGGGCGCGTGATCCCTCTTGTCAACCCTAGGTGCGAGAGCAAAAACCGCGTATGCCCCCCTCTGGACCTCGCGTTGCCCGCTTGCCACTACGACCTGCGCGTTTCGGTCATGCGCGAGGAGCCGCTGCCAGTGCCCACCGACTACGCTAGCAGCGCCTCAGGGACTCGGCTCAAGAACAGGGAGTCGGTGGTGGCCCCACCGCATCACCCAGATTTGGGCTGTTGGCAACTGGATTTGACTGAGGTGTGGTTCTTTACTCTAGGGCCCATACATACGCTTTCTCGACTTGTCTCCCTTAAGTCTTTGAGGCATATTTCCTACTTGCGCTTAATGCTTTCTTTTGTGGTGTGCCATTAATCATAACAGGTCACCAGTGAGGGCGGCGCTGCTGTCAACGGCAGTGGCGGCGCTGGCCGGACCTCTTCTACTACGAGCAGTGAGCGAAGCTACGAGGTGGAACTCGAGCTGACGGCTGCGGGTCGTCGCAAATGGCTTGCTCCCTACAGCTCTGACGCAGAGTCGCAGGTAGAGTGATCTTAAATAAAAATCGCGCATTCCTGCACATTTGCCCTCCGATCAAAGAAAAATGAATCGTTAGAATTTGAGCGAAATTCTTCATACTTTAAATTTTCTCTGTCTCGATTCTTTGTTGACTTTAACATACAGGCGGCGTGTTTTGACCTCGCGCGGCAGCTGCTGATCTGGCTGGACCTGGTGAATCCCCCCGAGGGGGAAGTGGTCGATCCTTCGGAGCCTTTACCCGGCAACCCCACCACCGGAGCTCTGCCTCAGCCCCCGCTGCTCGCCACCTTAGCGCCCTCGGACCCTCGGGCAACCGCGGCCCTGAAAACGTGCGAGGACGTCACAACGGCGCTGCGAGCGTTGTCGGGCCACGGCGGTGGTAAGTCCAAAGCACCGGTCATAGAGCGGTAGCAGGTTGTGGGGAAGTGGTAACAGTAGTACACTGGTCTTATCCTTCACCCTCGAATCTCATGCACGACTCTCAAGATGAATTCCTCTGTCCTCTACTTGTGACGCGCTCGTCTTTATCACCACAATACCTACTCTGTGTCTTGCTACGGCGGCTCACATCAGGTGGTGGGAACCGGCACGGGCAATTTCCGGGGGCCATGCCAGTGAACATGTTCCGAAGGCACCTGGCGAATTTGGAGGGCTCGTCCACCAATCAGAGTCAAGGGGACTACTTCGTGACCGAAAAGACCGACGGGGAGCGGAAGCTCCTAGTGGTGGTGGAAGCAGGCAACCCTCCCACGGTGTTTCACGTCTTGGTGGACCGTTCCTTGCGGGTCTCGAGCGTGCGGCCCAACAATGTCACCAACAGTGCTTCGAGCAGTGCTTCTAGCAGTGCGAGTCTAGCCGTGGGCACGGTGCTAGACGGCGAAGTGGTGTTCAATTTGACGCTGCAACGGCACGTGTTCATGGTCTTCGACTTGCTTCGCCTCGGCGGCAATCCCGCCAATGCCAACGGACCCAGCGGAGGCTGCGTGGTGCATTTGCCGTGGCGGCAGAGGGTGTCCCAGCTGCCTTTGCCCGCGCTCGAAGCAACCCAATCCCCTCACCACGCCTTGCCGTTGGCCGCGAAAACGTTTTGGCCGGCGTCCAAGATTGACCACCTTTTCAAGCATATGGTGCCAGGTAATAATCTTGAGAATGAAAAAAGAACGCGCTCACGTACGCAAAGAATCATGCGTTTGACTTCAATCCCACTCGATCTCTTTTCCTTACTTGCCTCTATCTATTATTCTCTCGAACTCCTTTCCTCCTGCAAATGCTCTCCCTCTCCCTCTCTCTTCTCTTGCTACATGTAGGCAGCGGCCACGTGTTTCGCATTGCGCCCAAGCCGGGCGACCCGGGGTCCTACCTCGCGGCGCACCACAAGACGGACGGCGTGATCCTGCAGCCCAACACCCCGTACGTCATGGGCACCGACTATGGCCTCTTGAAATGGAAATTTCTGGACACGGTAAAGTACCATACCTATAACTAAAAAAATCAAGAAGAGCTAGGAAGCTCTTGATTATGAGCGCATCTCAACAAGTATCAGTCATGTTTTGTCCGCTTTGTATTTTTAGGTAGCCTCAATTTTCAGCAGGACTGTTCACACACTCCAACCACATCTGCGCCGCTCATTCCTTCCTTTTCATGCCTTGCTTATGTCTTTCTTAAATGCGCACGCCTACACTCATGCACGTAGGTGACGGTGGACATGGCGGTCTACGTCACCGACGGCGAAGTGGGCTTTGCGTGCAGCTACCAGGGCGGAGAAGTAGACTTCAGCGAGCAAGCCTCCCTCGGATGGGAAGACACCGCGAGGCTGAGCGCAGACTTGGCAGCTTTACACCAGACCGCAGGAGGGGCTAGTGGTGGTAATAACCGCACCATTGCAGAGGTAGGCCTGGACCCGGCGACAGGAACCTGGTTTTACAAAAACTTGAGGCCGGACAAAGACCGAGCCAACGATTTGAAAACCGTCTTGGCGACCTTGCTGGAGCTCGCGGAGAACGTCGGGGCTGAAGAGCTCGAGGCCAGGCTGCTGGGCTGCAGTGCCGCGGCTTGGGACGATGCCCGCCGCGCCCATGCTGCCACTCTGGTAGACGCTCAGCGCCGCCGCGCTGCGGACCAGCGTGCTGCTGCGAAAACGTCGAAAAAGAAATAGACGCAAAATTTTTGATGCACGACTACAAGTGCAAATAAAAGGGGATATACCGGGGCCATTTTTCTTGCCGTTACTTGCAACTTTACTGGCTTTAGGAAGTCCGTGGAGCGAGAGAGCTCCAGGACTATGCGACGTAAAAAGCCTAATGTATCCTCAGAACGTAATGGCAACGCAAAGCCTAATATATCCTCATTTTCCTTGTTTTGTATGTATTTTCACAGTATCATAATAGGTCAAAGCAAGTACTGTGAAGATTTTTTTGAGGAAATCACAAGAGCGCCAAGAGGAGGGCACTACAAGGTGATAGTTACACGAACCCCGCACTGGCATTCCAGCCCGGCCTAAAGCTTCCACTAGACGGCACCCTTCTCCAATAATTTCTAGATACATAAACCCTAGGGAGGGGCTGATAAAACTGGTGGTGTAGCAAAATTCTCTGTCTCTCCGGGGCCTACTGTAGCATAATCGTAGTGGTCAGCAGTTTAGGTGACATCTTGTGTGTTCTCCTAGAGGCCACTGAAAGTCCTCTTACATGGCAAAGGACACAGAGGGAGCGGAATCATGGAGCTAACAAACATAAGGAGGATTAAGAGCACATACTACCAGTGCCCAATTCAAAAAATCCCCGGAATTTTTATCATCAGATGAGTCCCCACCCTCAAAGGAAGGAGCCACCGCTAAGTCTCCTAGCCGGCCCAGAAATTGAGTCGCCCACCTCCGATTAGATTCAAGGTCTCTCCATTACCTAATTGACTTGTATGCCCATTTGATGCGGGCAAATTCGCAGAGAAACGAGATGCGTCTAGACACAGCAACAGCGCATGACCACGCGGCATAACACATAAATAAGATGGCGGTATTATAAGATAGCGCGGAATACCCATGGCTTTTGGTCTTCTGCTTCGTACAACAACCACCGTGGTTAAGGTGCCTGCTTGAGATATAAACGGGCTTCATAATGATGCCAGCACCAAACGGACGTCCAATTCTGGCCCCTCGGGGCCTGGGTGTGAAACAGGCGCCGTCTCGTCAGAATTCACCGACGCGAAAATTAATCGCATCATCGCTTCCCATAAATACATCCACAACCATAGTGGCAAAGTGGAACTCGAACTCGAACTCGAACTAATACAAACCCAAATGACACAGAAGCCAATGCTGCGGGCAGAAGTGGCAAAGTGGTGAACTGTCCCGAGAGTTTTACTCCTCGTCGGAACTGGGTGGTCGATCAGAACCACCCCCCGCCGGAATTGACGTGGCCACCCTCCCCCCTGGCTGCTCCGGCACCTCCACATGCCGCTGATATGAATGTTTCCGACCTAGTGTGCCTCTGCAGTTGCAAGCAGCGCTCCAGCAAGTCCTTGTGCACTTCAGTACTGGCACCACCCACCCCTCAAGGAGGTGGTGAGTGCATTTTTGTGGATTTTCTGGAAAAACGTGATGTCATGGGTCAGCTGGGTTTCTGCCCTCCTCTTGGGAAATCATACAATGGAGCCAGCCAGAAAACAGAATATAGACGGACGACTACTCCTGCTGACATAGAGAATTTACTCCGCCTTCAAACACGGATATCTAGTTTAAGGACAAACTGTAGCCTGTTGACAGCTCTAGCCAATTTGAGCTTCCATGGAACTTGCTCGAGGTTTCTTCTCAGTTCTGAAGTCATCTCGATTCTTGCACGAAGCTTCGTCATGACTGACGCGGAGGCTCCTCTCCTAACTCAAAGCGGCGATAAATCATGCTCAAACAAATCTCTAAACGCCCGCGACACTGAATATTCGTCTTCTTACGAACGAACAGTGACCAATCTCACGAAATGTTTCGTCGGGGCTGCGTCTTTCGAGCTACCATGGGCATTTATGCAAGCTGGGTTACTAGGCAGCATTGTGGGCGTCACGGTATTGGCAACGCTGTCGAGTTTTTCGCTTCGCCGCTTAGCACTCAGTGGCCAGCTGGCCCTTGCTGCAGAAGAGAGTCGAGGAGGCAGCAACTACGCCGGAGTGTTAACGTTTCCAGAACTGGGAATGATTGCTTGTGGGCCCTGGGGAAAGCGCGCTGCATGGTTCGGTACAATCGCGATGTCGCTGGGCACTTGCGGGTCGTACTTTGTCTTCATTTCCTCCACCATGCATTCAGTCACTTCGTATTCGTATGATTTTTGGACTTTCGGAGTGACTTTGCCTGTGACGATAGCACTCTCTTGTTTACCCTCTCTCAAATATCTGGCTCCAACTAGCTTTTTGGGCGTCTGTGCTTTAATTTTATCAGTGTTGTTTGTGCTGATCGATGGGTACTCTCACAATACAGCAATTGGCATGATTTTAAGTCTTGTTTCGCTTCCTGCGGTACGCGTCAGCACCTTTCCACTCTTTCTGGGCAACGTTGGTTTCTTGTTTCTCATCAGCACTGCGATCCTTCCCATCGCTCAAAACATGAAAACTCCGAGCAAGTTTGGGGATGCTTTCAATTCAAGCGCATTAATTGTCACGATAATGAATATTGCGTTCGGTTTTATGGCATTGGCAGTCTTTGGTGACTGTGTAGAGGAAGGCGAGATGTGCACTCAACCGAACATCATTGACAATCTGTACCCAGGCACACTTTCAACATGTGTGAAGGTAGCTTTGAGTATTGACTTGGTGTTCACTGCAGTCATTTTTATCGTTCCACTAGACGTGGCTCTAGAGCGAGAATTCGGTATTAATCCTGGCGAATCGAAAAGTTATCTTCTCCGAGCGGCAGTGCCGTGTGCAATTGCAGTGGTCGCCAAATGCATTCCGTTCTTCTCTTTGCTTACTGGGCTCTCAGGCGGTTTCGGTAACAACCTACTTGGTTTCATTCTACCTCCCATATTTTATTACAGAATCCGCGAGAAGGATGACTACTGGTCGTATCGTGAGTGTGGTGGTCAGCGACCGTGGAATATTTTATTATCCAAAGCTAAGGACAACAAAGTTGGAACTGATGACGAATCCGTTGATAAATGGCAACGAAATCGCAGCCGTCTTCTTGAAGAGCTGGGTATTACTGGGACTTTAGGGTTCGGAATCATCTTTCTCGTTCTTACCCTCGTCTTTTTTGGGCGTGAAATCATGAAGGCGAACGGATTATAGCGGCATTAAAGGAGGTGAAACGGTCTTGTTTGTTGTTTGGCTTTAGCATTAGGACTTCTTAGAGTATCAGTTGTATCAGTATGGAAGTTTATTAAAAAAACGCCGATTAGATGGCACCCTGTCTGATAGCAACAAGTAACTAAATCCAGTCCCCCCTCGGGGGGGGGCTCAGAAAAAAAATCGGCCTCTTTCCTCTTCCCTGCTCCTCGAAATCGACCTACTTGCCCTTAATTAATTTTTAGAAATTACTGGAGTACATGCCGCTGCCTGAACGCATTTTCACCGGAACTGAAGCAAAGGGCTAGTCAAAATATATATAGAGAGATGAGAGCCGGGAGTGCCTTTGCGACTATGCGAATCCCAATGAAAGCGCGATTGTATGATTTCACGATCAGCATGCCCATTGTCCACGGTGCCTTGCGCCTATGAACTTATGGATTATAAAGATTTTACTTTGACCTTGAACTTGAATGGTTCCTTGGGTGGCAGTGAAAATAGTTGCGCATATTTCGAATACAGACGCCAACGTTGTAATTGTCTTCGTAAATTCTCTTGGCCCTTCAAAAGACTACGAACAAGAAATTTCCCGAGGCATAAAGAGACAACCAGACAATCAGCAGCACCAAAAATAAACACCAATTGAACTCCATTCAATCCGAGTCCGACTCGCTGCCTGCATAAAGAACGGGTACTTTAGCCAAGCTAGCCCGCGCTCTCGCTTGGGCCCGTTGGGCAGCGACGGCTGCGGGATCTACCTTCCCAGTCGAGTCAGCGTCGCCGGGTTGAGATGCTGCTTCCGACGTAGCACTTGCTTGCACGAATATGGTGTACCGTTTGGTTTTCTTGCCTGCTGCCCACATGCGGTCGAAGAACGAGCTGGCTTGGACGCCGTCCCCGTGGCCGCACTCGGGCCCTGGAGTGCCGACCCACACCGGCACGCCTCCCGGTAGATCGTCGACGTGCACCGTTTGCTCCCGTGTTTTGCACAAGAAGCGCGCAGCTGCGAAGCTTTCCACTTGTTCGCCGCAACATTGGGCCAGCGACAAAGCATACCTAGAGCAAGTAGTAAGAAGAGTGAAGACCAAGAAGGTAATAAGTAAAGAAGAGCCGGAAGACAAAAAATAAGACCTCATCTAATTAAAGCGCAGAAATGAACAAAACACGAAAGAATGGGGACATTCAAAGCGGCTCCTGGCGACTATTGATATCGAATTAGCCACAACAACAGCAGCAGAAACTCCAAATAACGTACGGAGCGCTGTCGGTGACAATGGTGAGGGTGCCCTTGGGCTTCAGAGCCCGCGCGAGGCTCCCCAAGAAAGACGCATCGAGCAAGTGTTGGCCGTCGGAGTCGTCCGAGCCGGTGCGCTCCGGGGGCTCTGGGTGGTTCACAAACACGCAGTCGAGGGAGCTGGGCGCGATGCGGTGCGCCAGCACGTGACGAGCGTCGGAAGGCCCAATCACACACAAGTTCTTGACCGCACTCAAGTGCATGCGGCTCACCTAAGGGACGAGGAAAAAGGCGTAAGTGACGTGCATGTACGCGTATGTTAGCTTCAAATGATCCCTGTAAAGAAGATGTGACCCACAAGACGATTCGGAGAATTCTTTGAATCAACTAACAGTTACGTAGCCTATTCAATAAATACGCCATTTACCGTATCTGCCACCCGGTCGTGCCTCAGCTCAAGCGCCACCCAATGGGACGAGGGATCGCCTTTGGCCTGTGCAGCGGCCCACTCGCCTTGCCCAGAGCAAATCTCCATCTTTACCTAAAACACCCGCCGTTATTAAAGTCATAGTACATCAACACCAAAGCATACAAAATGAGGTACCAGTTATACGACACGTCGGTGAGAATTATCTCTCGCACAACAATAATCGAAACTTTTGCAGCCTGTGCGATTAAAAACACCCCCGTACAACCTGAAAATAACTTTTGGTGGATGCATTCACCTCCACCATTATCCTATCTATCATATCGTGAACTCACCGGCGGCGAAGGCGGCATGCTGTCTTTGTCCGCGTAAACGTCAGGTGGAGGCGCGTCTAACGGCTTGAAAACCGCGTCGAAGTCCAAGCATCCGGTGGTCGGAGAAAAGTACGTCGCAAAGCGCGCTTCGATTTGCGGCAGCGTTTTAACGGACAAGCCGGGCACAGCACCAAGGCCGAGGTCCCCGAGCCTCTTCACGATCTAGTCGCGTATGTGATGCGGAAGAATACAATTGAAACAGCGTGTAGACATATTACATACTGGAAGTGAGAAGTCGGTGAATTATTTTCGGAGGAACACAGCCAGAAAAAAACAATGAAGAAGTATTCAATATACGCACTAAAAATCTGAAAATCTCTACCTGAGCTGCTAGATGAGCAGGCGCCTCCTCGCCGAGAGCTACTTCAGCACTGGCCTCGCTATCAGCAGCACCAGTACCCTCCGCCGATGATAGCTGCTGCGATGTGTGATGCTCAAGAGGGAGGACGCGCGCGAGAGTCTCCATCAGAGTCGGAGGTTTTGCACCTGCGCCCTTCATCGTTAAAGCTCGCTGGCGGTACTCTTTGAGCTCGTCTAATTCGCGTTGGACTTCGCCATCTTGATGGGCCAAGAAGAGTGCTGCTGAAGACTCGCGAGAGGTGTTTGGCACCTTCGCTCCTCGGTTAATCTGCAAAGCGCAACGACGCACAAATACGGGGCAGTTCAGATGAGCCCAACGACAGACAGCAGAGGGGACACCCAATTGCCAATTTTATGAATGTAGAAGACTACTTTTGGCTTTCTGCAGTTCTCGCTCACCTTCTTTCCGTTGCCGAAGCCGTCGCCAGCGCCACCTTCTTCCTTCGCGTCCAGTGCGTGCGTGGCGCTCACTCGCTCTCGCAGACGGGCAGCCTGGCGCTGGGTGGTCACGTAGCGAAGCGACACCTCGGCTGCTGCGAGGGCGCGACCGCAAGCCGACCAGTCGCTCAAAATAGCGGCGCACTTGGCGACACTCACATGAGCTGCTGGGACCACAATTGAAGATGCTGCTTCTCCGCCTCCTCCTCGGCCAGTGCTACTGGCTACAAGGGACGCACTGCTGCTGTCATTCGAAGGTGTCGTCGCGTAGGTAGCAAGCACCCGCTGCGCGTCTTTCAACCGAAGGCTGCGGCTCAAGAGGCTCACGACGGCGACGATGCAGGACGCGTCTGGAGTTACAGGGGGCGTCCATTTGTGGGCCATGTCGTGTAGGGTCGCGACCGCAACGGCAGTGTTGCCGGAGCGCACGCAACCACGCAGGAGCGTGTTGGCCGTGCGCAAGTTTGGTGCTAGCCTATGAGCTGCGCATTCCAAGTCAAGCATTACTTTGCCATCCGACACCTCGCCCGCTTCGCAGTAGCCCTTGAGGAGTACCGTAAGGGTCACTATGTTTGGAGGCATCCCACGCACAGACCGCATGTGGTCATAAAGCTCCATCGCTTTTGCCAATTGGCCGCAACGCACAGCACAATTGATAACGTTCGTGTAAGTGTGCACATCGCCCTGCAAGCCGCGCTTGGCGAGGCTAGCAAAGACTCTCAGGGCTGCTTTGAGCTGCTTCCGGGTAGCAGCGAGTGCGAGCTTCTGGTTGACAGACTTCACAAGTTGCTTCTCCTGTTTGCGGCTCAATACACCACCACTGGTGTCGACGTCTTGGTCAAGGTCATCTTCTTCAACTTCATTTTTAGCACCTGATCCTGCTCCCTCTGATAAAATATGACCCTGAGCGCTTTTCTTCTTCTTGTTATTCTTTTGCTTTTTGCTCGAAGGCCCATCACCGTTTGCAGAAGCATCAGCGTCAATCGTTGAGCGTTTGCCTGTCGAAGAAACGCTAGACTGCTCCTGTAAGGCTGCTAGTTGCTTTCGGAGCTTTCCAATAGCAGCGAACTCACGTTTTCGCGCACGCTTCGAATCCTCGCCATCACTGAGTGAAGCAAGCTTTGCTACGCGGCGGTCGATATTTGCTTGGAATTCTACAGCAGCCATCTTCTATACGCAATTGAGCGATTAATAATGTGTTTTGATAGAGTACACAAACTGATACTTAGTGAACAATATTTATTCCTGTTTGAACTATTTGCCTTCTCGATCGAAGCCCCTTATATGCGAAGCAGGAAGCAGAGCTGTGTCGCCGAAAATATCCCAATATCGCTGAGCCTTTTCATGCGACTGCCTCAACGATTTTTTGCCAGATCCTCGAACCAAATCTGCAGGCGAAAAGAATCAGCCCTGTAGTATTTCCTTTTTTTCTATTATACCATACTCTAGCTAGTGCTTTTTTTTTTTTTCGTGCGTTTGGTGCTGTGCTGTTGTTGAGCTGTGAGCGTCTGGTGAGCGTTGTTCATTTTCGCGATGTCGCCGATGTTTCCTTATACTAATGAAAGTTAGTTCGGCCTAATAACAAGCATTGCTGATCTAACACTGAGGGCCTGAGGGCACGAGTTGTCCATCTCGACTGAGAAGAATTTAACGACTCTCATAACTCGTAATATAAATTGAGAAATGAGCTAAGAAACCTAAGTGCCAGTATTCTTCCAGGTAGAATCCACGTTTCTATACTAGCTTCACAATTTACTGAATACGGCATTGCCTTGTGAACTTCTGCTCAAGTCTCCTGTCCCGGGCTGCGTTCAGCTGCCTATCTTGAAATGGATTCAAGTTTCACTTCGTTCAAGGGTAGGGCAAAAAAACTCCGGAAATTGAGCAACAGTGGTGGTGTGAATACTGCTGCATCTTACTCTGAGTGCTTCATGCACGAGATCCCGGTGCTTCCAAAGCTTAATCTATCTGGAGATATCAGCAAGAAGCATCACTTAATGAGAGACCTCCAAGGCTTGGTTCTCTCTGTGTTGCATTCGATGATTCCTTGCGCGCTGGGTACTACACCGAATGTATTGGTCGAGCATGGTCGTACCGATTGGGTTGAGGTGTGTAACAAAGCTGCAGTGAAGCATGTGTGCCTACTTTCCCTCTCTGACGTTCCAGAGGAGGTTTTCAGCCCTGAATGGCAACCGACGGCTTCCGGAGATTGTTTCTCTCAATGGACGTCGCTTAAACTTTCTCACATGGTGCACTTCCCAGCAGATTCTCTTGACGCCTTCCTTGTTGTGGACAAGAGCTATGAAAATGCTAGCAGCATCTCGACGCAAAAAGTGAACGGGAATTCAAGGTGGAAAGATAAGAAGCGTAAACGCAGCGCAGCAAGCGAGAATGCAGTTACAAACTCAGGGCCATGTGGTGTGGCGGGAGCAGTGGAAGGGGTTAGCTTAAGTGATGCCGACTTCTTGTCCAAGATACGTGAATACGTGCTAGATGGCGTATCGTTGGGGGCGAATGCCTATCCGTTACCTACAGACGAGGCATCGCTCCGTTCAGGGCTGCGCCCTCGTGCTTACAGTGCCACGGGCGACTTAGACGGCGTCCTTGACGCCAACGCCCTTTTGGATGCCATGCTTGGGCCAAGCTTGCCGTCAAGCGAAGACGCGTTTCGACTGTTAGAGGATTGCGTAGCGCCCCAGGGCTGCTCAACAGGCTACGTGCAAACCCTTTCTGGTGAACATTCCCGAAAGTGCGCGCCGCTGGTTGCCATTGACTGCGAAATGTGCGTTACATCAGCTGGGAAACCGGAGCTCACGCGAGTAACTGTGGTTGGAATGCACGGAGAAGTCTTACTAGATGAACTCGTCAAACCGTACTCCCCTATTGTTGATTACTGCACTCGTTTCAGTGGAATTACACCTGAGCTGCTTGGCCCTATAACGACACGAATTGAACAAATTCAAATCGCTATCCTTCGCATGATTGATCGAGAAACAATCATTGTCGGCCATTCGCTTGAGAATGACCTGCATGCCTTGAAGATTGCACACGCAACTGTGGTGGATACAGCTTTAATATTTTCATCGAATCGAGGCCCAGAGTTCAAGCCGGCGTTGAGAGTATTGGCGCGAGAACACCTAAGCCGTGTCATTCAAGCGTCGACAGACGGTCACTCGAGCGCGGAGGTATGGTTTATTACCCTATTGTGCGTGCCAATTTGCTGTATAACATAACGTGAGCATCCTATATAAATACGTCTGTATTATGTATTTCAGGATGCTTTAGCAGCTCTGGACTTAGCAAAACTGAAAGCAAAGCACGGTCGCTCCTTTGGGATTAGCACTGTTGTGGCTGAGGGCATTAACCCGCGTCTTCTGTCGGTCGTTTCGGCTGATCTCCGATGTGTCATCCTCGGCAACAAGAAATCACTCCAGCGGTGCGTATGTTGTTTTGAATGCATTGTTGCCTCTCTAGGCTGCAAAATTATGTCTAATTCTTTTTTTCATCGGCAGGCACTCCTCTGGGGCCTCATTAACGCATACAATTGTTGAAGAGGATGAAAAGGTTACACAACGTTTGATCGCAGAATTGAAAGGCGGTTGGCACGTACTTACTGCTCGGGTTGCAAGCCAGCATTTTTCAATCCGAACAAAGAATGCTCCTGCGGATAACATAAATGATACTGGAAGAATTCCTAATGTAGATTCTGATAGCAGTAGTGGCAGCAGTAGCAGCAGCAGTGGTGGTGAAAGTCTTCCAACTGAAGATTCTAGTAGCAGCAGCAGCACTGGTGACAATTCGTGTACGAATCATGCAGCTCGTTTGAAGGTCGAATTTGAAGCTTTAGCCAAATCAGTTCCACCGAATACCCTTTCAATAATAATTGCGCAGAAGTCGACAATGAAAGCTCAATCCTTGGCTCAACAGCGCCGCGCGTGTTCGAATCCACGCTCGTCGTCGACGTGGAGCCCCAGCCAAGAGGAAGAACTCAAAACGGCCGTAAAGGAGGCAAACGTGGCGAAAGTTTTCTTTCACATCAGCTAAAGCACCTCACTGAGTTTTTCTGCGGAATCCACATCACACATTTGCGAAAGCACTGCACTCCCTTTCGGCTAGCCGCTTGTTGTTTACCTTCTACTTCTGCCCCCGGGGAAGGCGTGTAGCGCATGTTAGACCCAAATACTCATCAAGAGTCAAGAGCATTAAGTCGTTTGCTGTATAGAAGCCTCTTACCTAGTAAGCTTTTACACAAATTACTTACTTGCACGTCTTATAACTTCACAACTCCGGCCCATGGGATCCCCAGGCCTATCCCTTGTCACGGGCCCTTCTCCCTTCAAACTTATAGCTTACTGATGATAATCCACACCTAAAACATGGAATGTTACAATTAAATCGTTGCCATGGCCACTCTGGCTTGTGCGCCTAATTGGGATTCCTGTGCTGCTTGTTAGCCCTCTGATTCTGGTCCCGCGGGGCTTGTGTCTGTGTCAAGTGTCAAAACAGAAAATTAAAAAAGCGGAAGTCGAAATCGAAGTCAACAGGCGATATGCGTTTTCTACAGCAGATATTAGAATTCTTCTTAAGTCTAGAGTTGTACGCTACCACCTCTTCGCTCTTTAATACCCATTTTTGTAACGCCTCTGAGCTTCGAGTGTTCTAATGCAATAAAAAAGGGCTCTTAAAGACTCAGTAGACGCCGATTAGATGGCACCCTACCTGTTAGTTACTAAATCCAGTCCCCCATCGAGGGGTGCTCAGAAAAAAAAAAAGGCTCGGTGACGA
>Ga0307982_1002368_pt1 | contig 15271 bp, 9 predicted proteins | sample OrgLakmetagen989_FD_201847 | JGI IMG/M metagenome (GOLD analysis project Ga0307982, IMG submission 201847) | Saline water microbial communities from Organic Lake, Antarctica - #989 | ecosystem: Environmental > Aquatic > Non-marine Saline and Alkaline > Saline | place: Antarctica: Organic Lake...
ACGATAAACCAGCACACACCCGCAGTGTACACAGCGAAGGCGCTACGCCCCATCGCCTGCGCAGCACTTCAGCGCACTCCGCCTCCCCCGCCGCCGCCGAGGCCGGCCTGCCGCTGCCGGCCCGGCGCAACTCCGAGGGCGCTGAGCCACCGCTCAGTAGCGAGGGCGGCCTGCCGCTGCCGGCCCGGCGCAGCTCCGAGGGCGCTGAGCCACTGCTCAGTAGCGAGGGCGACCTGACGGCGCACCGCAGCTGCAGCCTGCCTGCAGGAGAGCCTAGCACGGGGCAAGGGGCGGGGGCTCTTGCTACAGCTGGTGCAGCAACCCCCCAGAAACAGGATGGGGGGGGGCGTGCATCCCCAGCCTCCCTATAAACGCCCACCATCCATCCACACGCGTGAACACACAGAGCTATGCACGAGATAATTCATTTCAGATTCGTCAACCGGCTTTGCTCAATCCGACTCGGAGTCGTCCAGGCTGGTGCTGGCTGCTGCTGCCGGCGCATTGAGCTTCAAGCGAGCCTTGGGGGCGTCTGCTGCTGCAGACTCCCCCCCCTTTGCAACCAGCTTCAGCTTCACGCCGCTGGGCTGGGGAGCGGAAGACGCCTTGAGTGTGAGTTTCACGCCGCTGGGGGCACTGGTGTCCACCTGCGTCGCCTCATCATCGGAATCGTCAACTGCAGTGCGAGAAGACTTGGCGGGGCGAGCGGCTGCCCCGGCGCCGCTGGTAGCAGGCGCAGCATCACCATCGTCGTCCTCCCCAGACGATGTCTCGTCACCGCGGGTGCCGCCTTGCAGTCGCCGCTTCTTGCCGCGCTTGGCGTTTTGAGCCTTCTGCTCCTGGGCGATGGCCATGGCATGCACGCTGCTGGTGCCTTCGGTCGCCAGTGACGAGGTCTCGGCAGGCGCAGGGTAGCGCTCTGCGGCGGGAACGGCCAAGTGTGACGCTGGTAGGCGTCGCACAGGGAAGTGCGCCTGCACATATGAGCTCACGGAGAACTTGGTGCTGGCGCCATTCTTGTTCATATAGCGGATTTTGCCAAACACATTGCGCTCCTTCCATCCCTGGTCGTGCACCCCACCAATGGCCCACATGCAGCCCACGTAGCCGTTGGGGTCGCGCCCATCCAATGAGTACCTGTCGTTCAAGTATATGGCCACCCGCAGTGCCTCCTCTGGCTTGTCTGTCCACTCCAGGATCTTCTTAGCCCAGTACATGCGCATGTAGCCGTGCATCTTGCCCGTGTGCACCAGCTCCATTTGGGCAGCGTTCCACAGGTCTTCATGCGTGGCCCCCGCTTCAAATTCCTCCAGTGAGTATACATGCTCACGTGTGTCGCCGCGATGCAAATTCAACCTGGAAAAGGCGCGTGGGTGAGCTGCTGGGCAGCGATAGGGACGCTGCGCACTGGCACGTACGATACACGTGCCCACGATGGACAGCCGTCAAAGTTATCATACGACTGGGGGCTGTGGTGGCAGAAGTTATCCGACAGCTCCCGTCGCACAATGACTTCTTCCAAGAAAACCTGCATGCCAGAGATACGCTCGGCATTCTGCAAAATGTGAGTGTACCATGTGACCTTGCCTAGCATGAACCAAGCGCTGCTGTGTGCGCTGCACTCACCTTCGCCTTGAACAGCTCAGCAATGACCTCCAGCTGGTTGCCTTCTATTTGGGAGTACTTGATACACTCCAGCAGCACACGCTGCGCACTGAGCTGGCCGAAGTGCAGATATGGTGACAAGCACGACCGTGCAGCCGGACGATTGGGGTTGTTGCTGTGGTCTGAATACTGGTCCACCTTGTCCGTCAAGAAGCGGTCAAGGGCTGCAGCTGCAGCGCGCTCGCCAGGCAGGGCCCAGGCCACCTCAGGGACAGACCAGTCGATCTTGAGCGCCGCAGCGCACTTGCTCCAGTCGTGACGCCCCTGGGCGGCAGCGGGGGTGTCGCCCTGTGCAGCCCCTGGCGCCACCCGCCACGGGGCAATGCCGGAGGTAACAACCACTGCACCCGGTGGCGCACCTGGCACACCGGCGGCACTGCCTTGCTCCTTGATGTCTGCGGGGCCAGGCATCTCCGTGCCGTCTTCTCTTTGCAGGCCCTGGATATCTGCCTGGGGCATGGCACCCTCGCTGTCCACTGGCAGCGGGAAGCGACTGTGCATCACCATGCGGGGAAACTCGCTGGCAAACTGCCGCAGTCCGCTGTACACCTTGGTGCGGATGGTGCGCGCGCCTGTCTCCAGCTTGCTGCTGGCTGCCCACACTGGTACCACGTTGTGGGCATCCACTTCCTCAAACATGACGTGCCCAGCTAGTGAGCTCTTCACCGCTGCTTTCCAGGCACGGGACACACGCAAGGGCGAGAAATCAGTGACCAGGCAGCTGGCTCCAATGGCAGTCAAGTACTGCGGGATGACGTCAGGGGGTGGGCCCATCAGCAAGCGGAAGGGGATGTGCAGGGAGGCCAGGTCAGACTCGACTTGCTTCAGTCCCCGCAGCATGAAGCCGTACTGGCGAGCAGTGGCGTTCAAGAACTCTGGGGCAAGCGCAAACACCACCACGAGGGGGGATTGCTTCTTCATGGCTCTGCGCTGAGCTTGGATGAGTGCCCAATTATCCAGGACGCGCTGGTCACGCTGCATCCAGTACACAACGGGCCCGGCAGCTTTGCGGTCACCTTTGTGCAGCGATTGCACCCGATTGCGGTCCAAAGTTGAGCTGTCGTCGTACGCGTAGGACACGGCGTCGTAGATTGTGGTGGCAGGCTCCTCTGCCGTGGCTAGCCTGCGGTACAGCGTGGAGAAGGGAGTCTCCTTCTTCAGCGCCTCCAGTCGTGTGGCTTGTGTCAAAGATGCAGTGGAGTGGTACATGAGTACATCTGCAGCTGCTGCACGAATGGTAACAGAGAGGGCGCTGTTGCTGCGAATTCGCTGAAAGACTTGGACAAGCTTGGCACCCTGAAAATAAATCAACATGACGGCTGCAAGCACCATGAGCGCCGCTGTAAAATGATGGATACGCACCCGCACAACCACGCCGGGAATTCTGTTTGTTCTGAACCAGCGCATAACATCCAGTGTATTGCGCTCATCCTGTACACACAGCGGAAACTGAGTGCTGCCACTGCGGATGTTGAGACAGCCACTGCGGAATTGGGAAGGGGTAGCTTACCTGCTCAGCCAATGCAGCATGCAAATTGCTGAACTGCACACCCACTTCCTTGAGGCTCACAGATGCCATGGAAATTCTTAGTGCAGTTGCAGTGCAGCGGAGAAGCTGTCGCACGTAAAGAAAGACACCTTCCGACGGGTTCAAACAGTATGCCTGGACAACCGGGAATGCTGTAACTCCTACGACAAGCTATACTTGCACAAAGTCCACGAAACGTAAGTGTTATCATGTTTGCATGATGGTGGGCTGCATCATGTCATGCAGCCTCATGCCGAAGTTGATGAAGGGAGGGCCCTTGACCAGGCCAAGCAGAGGGACACAGCACAAAGACAGGACAAAGCCAATTGAGATTGCATTTCAGCTCAATATAGAGACCCTGCCACACTGCTAGCGTAGGCATTGCTAACAGAGACAGCCTGCTCTGCAAGAGCCCGCTTGGTAGCATCATTCAGCCACGGCTTGACGGCTGCGGCGGGCAGTCCCCGGAGCTGCTCCAGCAGTGCAATGGTGCGGTGCAGGTCGCCACTGGCCCATGCGCCCTCTGCCTTGTTCAAGATGGCCACTGTGGCATCCACGTTCTCCCCGGGGGGGGGCAGGGCTGCTCGCGCCCGGCTGAGGAACTCACTCGCCTCCTTCCCGAAATCCGCAGGCACAGCTCCTGACACCGCGCCGCCGACATTGGAGCGCACAGACTGCGCAGTGGTGGACAGCGCCTTCATGGCTTCCTCCCTTGCGGCTGCCACGTGCGTGTCGGCGTCCTTCCCAGTGACACTGGATGACACTGTGTTCACCAGGCTCTTCGCGGTTGAGGCTACCTGCGACATGCCATTCTGGGGGGCGCTGCCGCCTGCACCAGAGCTCATGCCTGCAGCAAGCACCTTGGCACCCACTGTCTGGGGCTCGGGCACCTCTGACAGCACCAGCCAGGAGGCCACACGGCCCACCCAGCGGGCCGCCACGCCCCCCACAGAGGGGGTCAGCGCAGCCACTCGCGCCTCTTCCAGGCTCTGGCGGAAGCCCATGTCCAGGGCAAAGCGCGTGGCGGGGCCCTTGCGGCCAAAGAGGCTGGAGGGCAGCGCCTCCAGTGCCGCCACGACAGCGGGCTCGTCTTGTGCAGCCACCTTCATGGCGGCGGCGTGCTGGGTAAGGGGCTGCCCGGCATCCAGGGCTGTGCGTAGGGCCATGGCAGACAGTGTGATGGCGTGCACCTTGCGTGCAGTGGTCTCGTACTGCTGCCGCGTGCCCACCACGGTTGCCACACCCTCCACTTGCGCCTGCAGTGACTCCAGGGCCTCAACACGGGAGGTGGCGGCGGCGTTGCGGCTTTCGCTCTCCTTCTGCATGGCTTCAGCCCACTGCTGCGCCAGCTGGGAATTGATGGATTCAGCTTGGCGGGCAGCCTCCGCCGCCAGCACCGCACGGTTCTCCTGCTCCAGCTGGTGTGCGAAGGACGTCTTCACGGCATCGATGTTCTGCTCAAATTCCGCAGTCTGTGCGGCTGAGAACTGCTCAAATTTGCCCTGCCAGTGCTCGTTGTACTGAGACATGAAGTCCAGCATGCGGGAAGCCTGCGCAGAGTGAACGGGGGAGTGCACAACACACGCACGCAGTCTGCGCCAAGGGACAACGCACCTCGAGCTTGTTGCGCTCCAGCAGCAAGGCGGACAGGTTCAGCACACGCTTGCGTAGGGCCATTTCGTCCAAGCCCTCTACCTCCAGGTTGATGCTTGTGTTCAAATCGTCTTTCAAAATGGATGCAAGCCACTTAGTCGTGTCAGCCTGTGCGTGTGCCATGTGCGAGCAGCAGGCAGAGACCAAGACAGCACTGGGGAACTTACAGATGAATCCACATCTTTGCTGAAGGTTTTCGCACGTGCCTTGGCTTCGTGCACAATGTCATCCAAAGTCATGGAAGGGGCAGCGGAAGCAGCTTGGGGATTGCTTGCGGGTTTATCCTCCTGGGTGGTGGCATCGGCCTTTGTGCTCTGCTTGGAAACTGCCTCAGTCGCCTTGGCATCAGCCTCTGAATGCTTTGCTTCCTCTGATTGCTTCGCCGGCTTTGCCTGTGCAGATGTGGCAGCTGCAGCAGTGTCCTCGGATGCCTTCTGCTGGGCGGATTTCGCCGAGGTATCGCTAGAGGTAGTTGCTCCTTTGACAACTGCAGCAGCCTGCTTGACCGCAGTCTCAACCTTGCTTGATACAGACGTTGGTGTTGCTTGCGGCTTATCCTGCTCCTTCTTCTCGGTAGGTTTAGCACCGGAGCTGCTCTGGGCAGCTGCTGATTTGGCGGGCTCTGTCGCCTGCTTCACGTCGGCCTTGACAGGCTCAGGCTTTTCCGCGGTTTCAGCCTTAGCTGGGGCAGGAGAGGATACTGATTTTATTTCAGGTGTCTTTGCAGGGGTGGCAGCGGCAGGGGCAGCCGGCTTGCCTGCTTTAATCCCAGATGCTGGCGTTTCGTTGCCGCCCACCCCAAGCAAGGTGCGGGCTTGCTTTTCCACGGGTGCAATGTACTCGGAGATGCCCAAGTCGTCCTGGAAGTAATATGCACCACCTGCAGCAGCACCTAACAGTAAAAGTGTGGCACCTGCCCCACCGCCACCGCCGCTTGGCTTTGTACTGCGGCTAGCAGCAGTCACTGGCGGCCGCTGCGCTTGAGCAGCGGGAGTGGCAGCTGGTGGCACTGTCACACTCGAGGAATGTGCAGATGAAGAAGCCTTCAGTGGTTGAGCCGCTGTTGTCGTTGCCTCATGGAGCTCTGGCTTGATGCCAGAGCTCTTGCTGGTTTTCAAGCGGGAGGGAACGCCTTGAGCTCGGCGCCCAAGCGCCCGAGCAGCAGCTGCAACAGCCCTATGAGAATGCATGGTGCACCGCTACCAACACAAACGTCCAGAGTCCGTTCAATAAATCGGCTGCGCCTTTCATGCCTTGCTGCAGAATTGGCAACGGGCAGCTGACCGGCGGCAAAGCCAGCTTGGGCTGCGGAACGAGAGTGCTGCTGGGGGGCAGTTCACACCGTTCAGAGATTCCCGGCCGTGTCAACTCCCAATGCAGCAGATGTCAATTTGACAACTTGCTTGCAAGATCTGATTTTTTTGTTGGCAGCACGCTTTTTCTGCATTTCACCAGGCTGTACTCCCTTGACTTGAGTGACGAGCAAGCAACGAAGCATTTTCTGCACAGTTTCTTACACGAGCTGCACATGGCCACTCTCACATCCAAAACAGACAAAGAAATAGGTGCCATTATACGTGCATATGTACAGGATATTGATGTGGACTCAGTTTCGGTCAAGGCAGCTCGCCTGCATGTCGCTTCCAAACTTGGCGTGAGCATTGATGAAAAGTCAGAGCGCAAGCGGTTGAAACAAATTCTGATCAAAATCGTCACTGGCATTGCGCCCCAAGTAGCCGCAACAGAACCGGAACCACCCAAGATTAAATTAAAGTCTGAGCGGCCTCAGGAGGTGCAGCTTGCCGCTGGCCCTGCTGTGCCGTCAGCCACCCCTGCGAGTGCTGCCTCATCCGCTGCTGCGCCTGCCCCTGCACAGCTCAGCGAGGAGGACATCATGGAGATCGCTCGCAAGCGGCGCTATCATACCCTCTCGCCTCAGCTGTCCCGTGTGTGTGGAGGCCGCACCGTGGCCTCCCGCGGCATGGTGCTTCGATACCTGTGGGAGTACATTCGAGCTCATGGCTTACAAGACACACAGCAGAAAATCATGTTGAACCTGGATGGGCCCATGCGTGCCGTGGCGCCTGCTGATTGGCCAGCAGCCATTTCAGTGCGCAAGCTCACTGGGATGTTTGGCGCGCACCTCTCAGAGTACACCGGCTCCCCCCCCGCCGACGAAATCCAAGCTATTCGGGAGAAGCCTCCCAAGCCGCCAGGTAGGAAGCGGGCTACGGATGACGGTAGCAGCGTGGCAGGCAGTGAAGCTTCCTCCTCCGCCCGCGGCCAGAAGCGCCCTCGGGACGATACGGCAGCTGCAGCAGCAGCAGGCTTGCCCCCAGGGACCAAGCTGCTCAAGCGCCCCCGGGCCAACAAGTACCACAAGCTCAGCGAGGCGCTGCGGGGCCTGCTGCCGCCTGACAAAGCAGACCGTTCCATTGCCTCTCGACAGCAGGTGGTCAAGTGGATTTGGGACTACGTGAAGGAACGGGGACTACAGTGCCAGGAGCAGAAGACACGGGTCACACTGGACGCCAAGATGCAGCGGGTAATGGGACCGGGGGACGATAAGGGCACCATGCACATGTTCCACCTGGCCAAGCACATTGGACAGCACTTGTCTCCCTACGATGGGCCCATCCCAGTGGAGGACCAGGTTGAGTATGACCGCGCCATGCAGGCGGTGGATGATCAGGAGGCTGAGATGAAAGCCATGGGAATCGACCCAGCTGCTGCACGCAAAGCTGCGCGCACAGGCGCAGCTGACACAGCTGGGGCTGGGGCAGCTGCTACACCCGCCACCCCTGCGCTGTACGTGTTTGACGATGCCGTAACAGCAGTACTGGGGTGCAGGGTAGCCACTCGGAAACAAATGCTGGGCGCACTCAGTGCATACCTGCAAGACAATAAGCTGTTCAGCCCCGATGGCACCGTGTCACCAAACACCCCCCTGGCCCGCATCTTGGGCGCCTCCTCTTCTGTGCCCCTGCTGTCGCTTGTTGGGGCGTTGGAGAGCCATGTGACCGTGGTGCCTGCAGGCTGCAAGCACTCCAGCGCCTCTGGGCTGCAGGATGCCACAGGATTCAGCGGCAACAAGCATAAGTCCAAGATCGCGGCGTCCTTGCGTGCAGCCCTGCCCTCCAGCTCGGCAGGGCCGGCTGGGCAGGGGGGGCGTGCTGCAGGGCCAAGTGTCGGAGGGGGGGCTGGGGTGTTTGATGCAGCGTCTGGGGGCGAAAGCAGTGGTGACAGTGGCGCTGAAGCCAGTGATGCATCCATTAATGCGTGATAAAATGGGGCCTGCTGCACTTCAGCCAGCATCCCAGCGGCACCAGCAATGCATTCCCATGCCTAACTAGTTACTACTCCACAATGAAATCTGCCAGATCCTCATAGTCATCGTCACTCTCACCGCCCTCCTCCTCCAGCCAAGAAGCGATGACGCGGTTGTGTGAGCGAGTTGCTGCTGCTGCTGCAAGCGGCGGCTGCGGGGGGCGCCTTCTGCTGCCTGGCGTGGCAGGGCTGCCTCTGCGCCGCCTTGCGGTGGGGGTGGGCTGCCTCGGCGTGGTGGGGGACTGCTTGGTGCGCACGACTATGGGGGGGCTCGGTGCAGGGTCAATGAGGCGTAACGCTGCACTGCACGCAGCCCGGGCCAACGAGTGCCCGTCCTGCTGCGGGGCGGGATCCACCGAGGCTTGCACGCCACTCGCCTCTGCAGTCCCCGGCACTGGGTGGGTGGCACCCGATAAAGCTGTTAATGCCTTGCTCAGTGCCGCTGCAGCCCTGAGCTCCACCCGTGTGCTGCTGGGCAGCACGCTTCGCGGGCGCCTACAACGGCGTGATACGTCCGCCCCGTCAGCAGCAAGGCAGCAGTGCAAGCACCAGGCGAATTGCAGGAACAGCAGCCAGTCGTCGCCAGCCATGCAGCGCAGAAGGGGGCTGCTGCTGGTGTCGTTGCTACTGCCCACACCGGCCTCCACAGCCAGCAGCACCGCCTCCGCCAGCGTGTACACCTGCAGGCGGAAGTGCAGGGGCAGTGCGCGGCTCCAGGACGGCCAGGCGCGCATCTTTGAGGAAGCAGAGACTGTGCCGGTGGTAGATTGGTCGTCTGTGCTGTTGTGGTCGCTGTCACTTGAGCCGTGGTCGCTGCCGTCGCTGGATCGGGCAAGGGCGGATGCAGGTGGGCCAGTGGGACCACCTGCCGCAGATGCGCCCCCTCCCACAACCAGCAGCTTCACCTTCCGGGGCGACACTGTGGCAGCAGCCCGCTCCGTTTCTTGTGCCTGCTCGTACACCTGCAAGCGCCACACCAGCCCAGGAAAGGCACAGGCAACGGCTGTCGAAGCTGCTGCCCCCGCCCCCACCTGCTGCACCTGCACGGGCGAGTCAGCCCACAAACGCGGAGGTTGCGATAGTGCTACAGCCAGTTGTCCATTGGAGCTTGCGTCCAGCATGGCAGCCAGGCGTGTCTGTGGCGACGCCACCCCCCCCATCCACAGCAGAGGTTGCACTTCAGCACTGGCCCGGCCATGGTCAAATAAAGCGAGGCTACAATCCAGCATGGCGCTGCGAAGCAGCACTGGCAATGATGGGCCAGGACGTACCGCAGCTGTGTGAATAGCATCTGCGAAGCTCCTCACGATACTCGCCGCATGGCCCCTGGCCTGTGCATCTTGCATGGGCAGCTGCAGGGGAGAAGCTGCCACTGGTGCCAGCCGCAGACTGCAGCCTGCCTCGAGCAACTCCCACGCCTTATTAGCAAGTACCACTGCAGCCGGTAGGGAGCTGGTGTGCGAGCTGGCGAGCATGCGCACACCGCTGGGGCTATTGGTGTTGCTGGCACGGCTGGGTGCGGTGGGTGGCCAGCACACGTCATGCGCCCGCCGCAGTGGCAGGCGAAGGGGGCAAGACAGCGCCGCAGATAGCACTGCAGTGTGCCAGGCGGTATCCCCTGTGGCGCTGCTCACTGCTCGGCCAGTGGCCAGTAGCGCCCCCAGCAGTGCCTTTCCGTGGCGACCTGCCGGCACCGCGAAGTCGCTGCAGCAAGAGTACAGCAGGGCACAGCAGGCGTGCACCGCCGAATCCACGTGGAGGCTAGATAGTGACACCTGCTGTGCAGCCTGCTGTCCATCGGTGTTTGTCTCCGTTAGCACTGTCGTGTGCACTGAGGACTGTGCAACTGCACTGGCTTCCCCAGCAGACCCCATGCCCCGTGAGCTGAGACAGCCAGCGACAGTCTCGATGGCGTCGCAGTATGCAAGCAGCAATGAAGGTGTCACACCGTCGCTTAGGTCGCTGTACAGTGCAGTGCAGCACTGCACCAGCACCGCCTCCAGCTGACAGCGGGGGGGCGTGGAAAGCACAGCACCGCTACGAAGCAAGCTGCACAGCACCTTCACACACAGCTCTTTGCAGCCCTGCAGCACTTCTTCCAGCAACTCACTATCGTGCAGGTAGCTGTCCATGCAGTCCTGAATGTGCTCAGGAAACCCAGCGGGGGGAGTTGCAGGGGGGGCTCCACTGCACCATGCCTGCACGCTGAGTGCAGCAGCCGAAGTGGTGCCCCCCCGCGCAAGGCTGGATGCGCTGAGTGCAAGCACCCCAGATGCACCCAGTGAGTGACCGGGGGCGAGGCCGCTGTTGGTGCCGCCGCCTGCAGCTGCTGCGGCGCTGCTGCCGTGGGGCCCGCTGACTAGCCGGGGCAGCACTTCCAGCAGCACCTGCTGCAGCTGTGCCAGCCAAGTAACGTCACTGGTGCTGTCAGCAGCTCTGGAAGAGCTGTCAGGTGGGCTGAGCAGGGCTGCCCCCAGCGCATACGCCGCTGCAGCCTGCAGCAGGGAGTGCAGCTCTACCAGGTGCCCCCCCCTGCATTGCGCCCCCCAACCCCCCAAAGCCTGCAACAGGAAGCCCCGGTCAATCCACGCCCCCCACAGCGCGTCATCGTGACGACCAAGCTGCACTGTGTTTGTATCACTGCTGCTGGGCTGGGCTGTCTCAGGCAACGCTACATCGCCCCAGGCAGTGGTTCCGGTACCAGTACCGGCAGCACTCTCCGCCCCGGGCTGGGCAGCGCAGCGGTACAGGACATGCCCATGTGTGTGCTGCTCATCAGCAGAGGGCAGCCAGAAAGCCAGGCTGGAGCTCGCCAGGGCACTCACCACAGCGTCGTCGCCTGCTGGGGCAGCGGCACGGCTGCTGCCTTGCTCCGCGAGGGCCACGCGTGAAGCAGCCCAGCCCCAGCCCCGCTGGGCCAGGAAGGCAGTGCTGGCCTCCAATGTGGCAAACATCCCCCCTTGTGTGTGCTGCTTGGCTTCTGCTTGCGCTGTGGACAGCTCCTCCAGGGGGCAGTTGCCCATGCCGCTGCCGCCAGCGTCAGCCTGCAGGGCCTCAAACCGAGCACACTCCAGCAGCAATAGCGTGCGCAGCGCATGGTGCACGGTACACATGTCATCAGCACTGGTACCGGCGTCTGCTGTTTTGGTGGCCGTGGCAGCCACGTGGGCCAGGAGATGCCATTCCCACCCCCAGGCTCGGTCGCCTGCGCTGGTGTCGCCGCCGCCCCGGGGAAGCATGGCTGTGGCGAGGGCCGTGTCGCGGCAGGCACTGCGCAGCCATGTGCAACATGCTTGGTGGAGGCGCTGGCGCTGGCTTGTGCTCAGGGCAGTGCTTGGGTGACTCAAGGCTGCCAGCAGCTGCGCCGGCACGCACCGCAGGCGCACGGGGGGGCGGCTGCTGCCCATACCTGGCCTAGCTGCCACACCGCTGCGCAGACGCTTCTGTGTGGATGCTGCATTGGATGCTGCAGTGCCACTTGCTGCAGTGTTGGCTATCAAGCCGAAGAAGTGGTCCTCTGGGCACAGGGCCGTGCCCCGCTCCAGCCACGAGCAAGCAGCTTCTGTGACCAACTCCACATGGGTAGCATCACCCTTCAAGCACTGCTGCATGCATAGCTTCTGTACTTCGAATGGTATTGTAGCTAAACACTGTTTCCAGCGCTGCTGCACAGCCGCCACAGTGCTGCACGCCGCGCCTGGGGCAGCAGGGGTAGAAGAATTTGCTGCCAGCACAAGGCACGCTTGCCGCACGCGTTGCGGGCACAGTGTCGCTGTGTGTAGTCCTGTATCCAGTGATCCAGCATTATTGATGCAGTGGATGACTGCTGTATCCCGCCAAAGACTCCAAGGCATCTTGACAAGAGCTGAACAGCTGCGTATATTTCTACCAAACAAAATGCGAATCGAGGCGCGCTGCACGCCACAGCTGAACCGCCTGCTCAAGCACAAAGAGGTGTTTGTCATGCACTGTTTGATTTGGATCAGAGCGTGTCCCAGCCCACAAGCAGGGTCGCCAATCCTGTATCACCCACCAAGCTCCGGGCACGGCCCCCCGTTGGGCTGCTGTGGCTGGTTGCGGATGGGCTGCGTGACATTGCTGCCCATTCAAGCTTGGCACACAAGCTGCTGTGCATTTCAGTGCGTGTCACTAGTGCCTGCAAGAGCTGTGCATGGAGCAGGGAGGCGTAGCTCACACTGCCCGCCGCAGGGCAGCGTTCAAAAACTGCACAAACAAATCTGCGTTGGCGCTCTCTGTGGACGCCCGTGTGAGCTCGTCGCTGCTGACCCGCCCGGATGCCAGGCGCAAGAACTGCTGCCTCAGGCGTTGTACCTCGGCTGCCGTCGTGCGTCGTGCCAGGTGCACGCGGACAGTGGCAGGGGGTGCCAGCAACTCACTGCCCAGGGCAGCGCCAGCTAGGGCACTGCACACTGCACGCGCAGCCTTGGCGGTGCTGGAGTCCAACAAGAACAACAAGTCACTGTTCTTGACGCGCACCTTTTGTGTGGCTTGGGAGGAGCGTAGCTTCTCCCGTTGCAGTGCTGCCACGGCAATGCGGCGCAGGGCAGCAAGGGACCACCCCTCCACGAAGGTGTCAGGGGCCTCATCGACCGCTGCACCGGCGCCACTGGCGCTAGATGTCTCATCTGGTGCAGCGTGCCCAGAAGGCGCCTCGCTGGGCGTCCATGGCTCATCCAGTGCCCCCCGCCTGCTGCTGGCTGCGCTGTCTGCACCTGAGGATGCCCCCCCTACACTACCCCCCCCGTCGTCACCGCCAGCTGCCTCCTCCTCTGCGTGCAGCTGTGCCTGCAGCATGGCTGCATGGGGCTTCACGGCAGCCTTGCGCTTGAAGGCTGATGCCCCCGGTGCCTTCGAACGGATGGCAGGCTTGGGGCGGAAGGCGGAAGCCCCCCCCGCAGCGGCAGCGGAGCCGGTGGGCCCACTTCCACCAGGCAGCAGGTGCTGTGGGCGCAGTTGGAAGGTCTTGTTGCCTGTGGAGGACAGTGCCGCCAAGGCGTCGCCCCCGCTGGGCGCTGATGGCTGGGCGGGGGCGTCCATGTGTGTCACTTGACTGCCCACGTGCACCACTGACCAGCCGCCGCCGGCACCATCCCCTGCCGCCACGATGCGCACACGGTCCAGGGTGCTGCCGCTAGGTGCCACCCCCGACGATGTCGCGTACGCTGCACTGTCGTCGGCATGCAATCCGGCAGCGCTGCCCGTGTCAGCGGCACCTGCAGGCGAAAATACAGCCCCCCCCACATGCGCCGAAATGCCTGCGCCCGGGTGCGCTGCATCCAGTGCAGCCTCCCCCGTCACCAGGGCGTCCTGGTGTGAGATGCGAAAGAGGGGCGTGTCCCACCTGTCCTGCTCCGTGGGCACTTCAAACCGGGAGGCGAGGGGGGCGAGCAGCTCCTCAGGGTAAGCATCCCCAGAGTCTGCACGGGCACCGTTCCATGCTCGACTGACTCCTGCAGGGGCGTCTACCCACACCTGCAAACAAGGGACGTTGGTGGGAGCGGCTGGCGAACGGCGAAGCACTGAGAAGTTTCGTACCAAGGCATAACCACCCCCAGTTTCACGAGCTTGGCACCACAACTGATAGCGGTACCCACTGATGAGATTCAAAGCATCCAGAATCACAGTTTTTCCTGAGCCCAGTTGTCTGTAGGTCTCGGACATGAGCGCACTGCGGGTGGACTTCTCGGCGCCGGGGTCTGCAGGAAAATGTGTGCAATTTGTGCAGCCGTGAAATGGCCTTTCGCTACACACCCGCATATGCGCTGGATCGCTGCAAGCCCAGCGATTCTGTGTTAATAATGACTGCCTGTACTGCATGTTGCTCCAGCAGGTGCTCCTGGAGTGCTTTGGAAAAACTGGTTTTACCGACGCATGGCTTGCCGCAAACCATGATCAGCGCCATGGCAAAGTGCGTGTGGTTAGAAGACTGGGGAACAAGCCGCGCGTCTGTTGTTTTGCTCAAAGGAGCTCAATTTCGCATAACCGTGCCCTAAACTGATGACGAATGACTGGTGCAGTACCACAGGCCTGCCATCTAGCAAGGCCAGGGGGGAATTAGGAGGGGGGTGCTATCATTCACACGGGCGGCTCGAAACGGCCAATTCTCGCTAGAATGGGGGGCATTTGTGTCTTGCAGAGGCCCTTTGGAAATGCCTGGCTTTGAGTCACGTGGCAAAACCGATATTGGCTTGGCCTCCTCTGGGGGGGATAGATTTTTTTTAAGTTTTTATTATATTTACCCCCCCCCCCCTCTACACACGGGGTGCTCTCGCTCGGGCAACAATGTCCCGTTCTCTCACAAATCTACTCCTGGTGCTGCACTATCCACACGTAGGCACCTAACTTCCTTGACGGGGGGACTCGTTGGGGGCCTCAAACCAGGGCCTCGGTTGTCGTAGGTCCTGCCTGGCAGCAGGGTGCATCCAAGCACACTGTCTGGGTAACTTGCACCCACCCCCGGGGCAGGAGGGACTGCTCATCGATCATACTCTGTACCTGTGAAAACCGTGTGGCTGCTTGTACACACTGAGAGCAAAGACAATTTGGAGGATAGCTCAACCGGCGGGGGACGAGCGTGTTATCAGCAGCCCTGGCTCACGAATCAAAACGCAACTGAAACCGGCCATGAATGCTTACGCCATGAAGTCGAAACACGTTGTTCTCGTGGTAGTTTGCTAAGTATGCTTGACTCAACAGCACTGGCTCGCAACCCAGAACGCAACTGAAACAGCCACTAAACGCACAATAAAAATTTATATTCATATGTAATTTATTCTGAAACTGTCAGGAGCGAGTTGGCGCATTGGTAGCGCGCCAGTCTCATAAGCTGGAGGTAGAGTGGATCGATACCCTCACTCGCTAAACTTTTTGCTTCCTGAGCAGTCCCAGCCATGAGCTTACTTGGTCTGCTTGCGATGCTGACTTGGTCTGCTGACCAGGACGCTCGCTATAAGCAGTGTCTTCCTTGACACCTTGCAATACAAATACATCTGATGCTGGTCATCATAGCGTGGCTTGCTGCTGTCTTGTCACGCACAGCGTAGCCAGCTAGGCCCCCTGCTGGCCCCCCCCCCCTCT
>Ga0307982_1002370_pt1 | contig 15254 bp, 13 predicted proteins | sample OrgLakmetagen989_FD_201847 | JGI IMG/M metagenome (GOLD analysis project Ga0307982, IMG submission 201847) | Saline water microbial communities from Organic Lake, Antarctica - #989 | ecosystem: Environmental > Aquatic > Non-marine Saline and Alkaline > Saline | place: Antarctica: Organic Lake...
TTGTGTCGCACCGGGGCGGCCGTAGCTGCGGTTTGCCAATGTCGAAAGGCACTTTCGTGACGAGCTTCAGCCAGCCAGCGCGGTCCTGCGCCAGTGTTTGTCCACCAGCACCGAGACCACCAAAATTGGAAGGATTGAATACACTTTGTGTTTTACTTGGCGGATGGTAAATACTCATATATAATAGGATTTTGGATATGACGATTACTACAGGAGGATTGAACACGTCTCAATTCTGCGTCTTTGACATTAAAAGCGCCCTTATCACCTCCATTAGCCGCAGGCCGCTTAATAAATTTTGAAACTCCGAATGGTTGTGGTCACTTTAGCCCCACTGAACATTTGTTATTTTTTTCTAATACATGGCGAACACAAATACAAAATTTGGCATGGGCCGGAGAATTTTTGAACAATATTTCGCGGCTATAGCTATTGTTAATTGGTTTAGGACAACAATCCTGGCTGCTACAGACTTCTACAGAACGGGGCTTGAGAGAATAGATCTATTCTTACAAGGAAAGAGAATTCGTCAAAACTGGAGTCTACTGGTTTTCCATTGCACCTCAATTCTGTGTTGGCTTGTAAGCGAACACGTTGCTTGCAGCCTCCCATGTAGTACTTGCGGTATCAGGTGCTCCGCCACCGCCTCGGCTGTTTCGCAAAGGGTTCTCTTTGGCGTGTGCCATCTCGAGTGGTGTGCCAGCCTTCAAAACAAGAGAAAGAACCAAATTGTATGAAGGCAACGATTAAAACAAGAGCTAAAACGAGCTCAGAAAACTTCAAACCCAAGTATGGTAATCAGTGCATTATAAGAGAAAAATTGGGCTGAGGGTGACAAATATGGGCAATGTCTCACCACTGTGAGCTCCAAATCAGCGATTTCATCGAGATGGTTCAGCTCTTTCTGCTTCAAAGCCAAATGCATAATCACCTACACGCATTAAATACACGATTTATGACTTGATCCAAATGTGAAACACGCAAGCAGCATAATTGAAAATGTGTATGATCCATGCTGCTTCAACAACAACGGTAACTTTTTCACACAGTAATCATCAGCTTAGCTATTTTCGTACCAGCCCAGTCGCGGCCGTGGTTAGGGCCCCAATGTCCCGCACGTAAATGCTGGCTCGGCGACCCGTGTCACTCGGCGGCAGCAACCAAGGCGCCAAGAACAAGAGCGCCGCCACAGTCAACTACCAAAAAAATAGTAGGAATGCACGCAATTAATCACAATGTAGCACCAACAATTACGTACAACTTTTGTTTCAAATACTTGCTTGGTACGAGTGTATGATCACAAGTGTTGAAAACACTAGCAATAAGACATCCACTCAACTCACTTGAATGCGGTTTGCAAGGTTGCGGTCAGCCGTTAAAGCAGGGTGTGCAGCTACGTGCTCGGGGCAGTGGTGCAAATACGCTCGCTGCAACACGAGCAACGTCAAGACACTTCCTGTTGCCCCGTAGGCTAACTGCCGTGCAAAGTGCTCAAAAGCATCAGCCGTGCTTGCATCGCTGAATTGTTGAGGACCATGCCCTAAGAGAGATGCCAACCCTGCTGCAGCCATCACCTACGTCGAGGCAGCAGAGGGAATAAAACACACATCATTCAGAAGACGGAAAAATAAGCAAAAGAAAGCTAAATACAGTAATCGAGCTCAAAATTGCTCTTTCTGGTTCAGGAACAATGCAGATCTCAGCGTCTGCATCTCTTTGACTTCGACTGGCCATACCATTAATTCAAATTGTTGACAAGGAGGCTGCAAAGATAGCTCACCAAGGAAAGGATGAGAAAGGGCTGGAATTGCCGCCAGGCCGCACGCATCCGTGGAGACTGAGTCACTGCGTGATCGTCAGTGGCCACCACGTCAATATCCACCACCAAAAACTGAACCAACGGCGCCAACAGAGACCAACAATCCCACAGGAAGGAAGAGACAAATGGAAGCAATTAGACTAAGTGTACTTTTGCATTTTGCAAGCCTCTTCCCACTTTGAAAGGTAGGTAAATGACACTCAATTATGATTGACGAGGACAATGCTCCCACTTTGAAGTCCATGAACAGCACGAAGCCGAGGCCACAAGCCACGCGCACAGTGCTGCGGTTCTCAAGCGGGTGCGCAGACGGGTCGACTCCTCCTACCTGTCGTTGTACATGCACACGTGACATCACCAGACACGTGCCCGGAAAGCACGCAATATGAGAATATGCGTCAATTGTGTAACGAAAGAAAAAAAAACAAATGTAGGAAAATGCATGACTCAAAGGGTGGCGATTTATTGGTTTGCACTTGATAATTATCGCATCATCGGAGGCGAAACAAATGATTGACATGATCAGTCTCACCGCTGCTGCGACAAAAGCACCGAGTGCTAAAACGCAAATAATCGCAAACCTTTACAACCGCACAAGAACCGAAGTTTTAAATTAGAAATAAATTGAATGGCGACTCAAAACGTAGTTTTTGGTGTTTTAGAAGTAGAAAAGAAAAAAGTGGAAATGCTGGACGGGAAAAACAAGCTCTGAATTACTTGTTAATCGTGTATTGGCTAGTGATCGGCACTAGATGGCGTTCAGCGAACAAAAGAAAGGCACCGCCGCACACTGGCTCAACCAGCACCTTTGAAAATGCAAGGAAAGTGGTAACTTGAATGCCTTGTATGTACGGTAACGGGGAGTGCGCAGAGAAAAGAACCACACGGAGGTGCAGTATCAAACATCGATTAGGTACAAAGTGAAATCGGTCACCGCGAGCGTCCACCACACACATCGGGCCTGGCTGGGTCCCGCCGCCGCAGCCGCTGCCCACAATAGCGCATTGCCGCACATGAACCCTCCGTGGTAAGTCGTCGAGACCTTGGCGTCGGGTTCGTAAAAACCCACCTGGTAGGGGAATGGTAAAAAATGGGGTTATACTACAGTAGGAGAGTGCCAAAAGAGGTATTGAGCAGTGAAAAATCATAAGGATTAATGAGAGCTGCAGTCGTTAAGAAGGCGCGGATTTAAATGATTCTGAATCAATATACCCAAAGCGTAGATACAGAAACATTCTAGGTAATAAAATTAATATAATAGTTACGTACTCGCAGCGTAGTCAGGCCAACGAAAGCCATCACAAACGCGCAAGCCCAACAAAAATACGGCGCATTTTCGCCGTACATGCCACCTCCAGTGTGCATCAGCATTGATAAAACCTACGATAACAACTAATAAAATGCCATTTATACTACCGAAGAATGTGAATACAGGAGTATACGAATAAAGTATGACAGCATCTTGAATGCGTTGATACAGAAGTGTATGAAGTTTGCAGAATGAGCAAGCATGAAAGCTCAGTAATAGTATTATATAAATGTCCGAGCAGGAGCGCTTTGATAAATATAGATAAATAAAAAAAATAACACCAAGATCAAATCTTCATTCGAAAATAACTGTACAGCTGGCTTGTAGAAAGGCGGCGTTGCACCAAGACTTACCGCCGAGCCATAGACCGTCCAAAAGAGCTTGTGCGTGAAATCGACGTTGTTGTAACGCGCTGCGTACTCTGAACCCACTACCCAAGCTGACCACCTGTACAGAAGAAGCAAGCATGTAGATGACTTTGGCGCTGCCTTTTAGAAGTAGGATATTGAATGTGCGAGGTAACGAAACTAGTACCAACTGCGAAAGGACTCGGAAAAGTCATTCTCCAAATGTATTGAGTAAAGTTGAGGTGATGCTTACAATAGTGGTATCGACACAATTTGAGTATTAATAAAGAGTGCCTCTTACCACGCAAAGAAATAGCCGAGAAAGCTAAGCAACGACTGTTCAACTACTAGATATTTATCAACTTTCGCAATTCCAAATGCCGCGCAGAAGCACACGTTAAAGAACTGCCACAAACAGCGCCCATCGAGGCAACCGTTAGCACGCACACACGTTCGTAGCATGAACCAGAAAAAAGCGTATGAGGCAATCGAGACAAAGCTTGGCTTAATAGACTTATAATGGGTGTATTCTAGGAAATTCACGCCATATTTCACCTGCTCCGTGCTTGAGAGTCCTCCTGGATTCGGATCAAACTGCAATAATACATCGAGCAAAACAAAGAATCATTGAAGTTAACGATAATACCGCCTGATCATTCATGACAATCTTGTTCGGCACGTGAACTGACCTTATCGTTGACTCTGAGTCTTGGAGCTGGAGCAGCCAGCGCATTGCACATTGCACCGCATTCAAAAGAGAGCAGGATATCAGTGGGCGAAATATTCTAGAATGGAAAAAGTAGAGTAGCATGTCACGAATCGTACCTTGAAAAAGACCTTGCCGTGCCCAGTCATTCTTCGCAACCGCCGCACTGCGCTTTCCAGCTACTGACTGAAAGAGGAATTTATCCCAACGGCGTGACGAGAACAAGAGTATCAAGGATGGTAGATTCGGTGATAGCGAGCAAAAAATTGTGAACATATTCAATGCTAAAAGCTACGTAGGCACTTCTCTCAACTAAGAATAGAGCCAAGGCATTGATAAAATATGTTGGCCATTCAGAGAATGTTCAACGCGGGAGTCAAGAGCAACCACCAAAGTCTCACCATTTTTTTGATGTTTTGTTCCCAAGACTTTCCGTGATCGGATATAATGTAGACAAAAAATACACTCAACGAACCACGTCTTTTGTGTGTCGAGAGCACAATAGAGCCCTGTCGCAATTTTCAGCAAGAAGCAAACAGTACAGCATAGCACAGATAGCACGGATAATAGGCGCGAATACTGCAGTCGATCGGAATATGAAGGCATGCGTGCATTAACTACAGCAAACGAATCGAGCACCCTTTATACTTCGTACTATTCACACTATCTATATGCGCTTCCTATGCTAGCTAGGATCTAGGATAGTATAGCTCTTGGAAGTATATTCAATTAGACTGCCACCTTCTGGGTTGGACTTGAAAGCTGTTGATGAACTGCGAGGGTAGTGACGACGAGGATGCTCTCGCGGAGCTGCGGTGGCAGAGCGAACTTCTTATCTTGTGGATGCAACCCACAGCTGAATCTGAATCCCGGCGAACAAAGACAGCGAACTACTTACGGTCTTTGGTTCGGAATCAGCCGGAGCTGGCTGGTGCACGCGTGCTTGATACTGGGTCTTTTGCATCAAAGACATACTTACCGGATAGTGACGTCGATTTAACGCTGTCCCTGCCCTGTGAGAGCAAATCACGTCCTGGCTTTAACTCAAATGATTGGATTTTGGCTGTTAATAATGCTCTTTGCCGTGCTGCAATTGGCATGCGACCTGAGAAGGATATCAGCGGTCGAAATAGAGCACCACGAAATGAAGGAGCGCACGATACCTTGAGCTCAAGGGAATCCTTTTCCAGTATATCTCCTGACAGTATCTCTAGCAGTGCTGCCGAGGGAGTAACGCATTCTCTGCCCATTCGAAACATAACATTCGTCTGCGCTCGAGTCAAACTCGTGTCGTGCGTTATTGGCAATTTGACCGTTGACGTCACTTGTGGCAAGCCTTCTACAAGTGCTGCAGCTTTTTTGCTTAACGAAGCCGATCGCTACCTCGACCAGTATTTCGCTGCTTGTGATTATTCGAGAAGCGGCTACTATCTTCGTAGTAGGCCTCTGATTCGCGAAGGTGGTAATTTTAGTGCTCGCTCGGCATTTTTGCCGACAGCGCCACCCCGGTCTTTGCCTTCGCTGCCCGCACATGCGCAGACGCATTTGTTCAAGCGGTCGTTGCTCCTCGTAAAAGCTTGGTGTCTCTATGAAAGTTCCGCGCTTGTGCGCGCCGTCACTGGCGAAGAGACACCACCCGTGCTGGACTCTAAACGAGGCCGCTTGTCCAGCTCCGCCCTGTCGGTGATGCTCTTGTCGCTTTTCAACGAAACGGCAGCAGAGCGCTACGATTATTTGGAAACTTTGCGCGCTCAGGAATTGCAGCCGCTGCGATCGCCGCCGCAGGAGGCTACGAGCTGCGGTCAAGACGAAAACAAGGAAGGCAGCAGCAGCAGCAGCGATAGCAGTGTTCCTGCAAAAGTTAGGACCACCAGTAGCAGTAGCAGCAGTGGCGGCACAAGCCAGTTACATAATGCAAGCGTCAACCAAAAGAAGATTACTGACCATTATAATTCTGCTGCACAAGCGGAGTATGCTGCACAGCAGCACCAGCAGTGGCAAGTTCAGCAACAGCAGTGGCTCGCGAGAGCAGCATTGGCGTGTGGTCCTGAGCTCCGAGACCCTCTAGCCGTACTGCTTCGCTTTTTGCGCGTCTTCGCAGCATTTGATTGGGATAGGTATGCACTCACCGTAGATGGGCCCGTGCCGCTGCAATCTAGAAGTAGTTTGCCGAAGCCCGACTTCAATGGTAACAGCAGCGGGCACAACAGGAGTAGCAGTAGCCATGAAAGTCTCGACAGCCGTGACAATAGCAAAGAAAATCAAGAAAACGCTCGAGGCAGTAAGAGTGGTGGGAAGATTCTTCGCGGCAATAATAGCGGCAAGACTGATAACTGCAGCAGCAGCAATAGCGGTACGCATAGCCCAGCAGAAGTAAGACCATTAGCAGGGGTTTTGGCGAGTGTGCGCTCTGCAATTGATGCGGGTTCCAACTCCAACGGCGCGCGGATTCGTCGAAGGGGAGAAATGTCCAGCAGCAGCAGCGGCGGCAATAGTAGCAGCAGAAACAGAAGCAACACTCGTACCAACAGCAGGGCCCACAATCCCGCAGTTTTAGCAGATGGATTTCCGATTCGCCCGGGTATGCACATCGTGGATCCGCTGGACTCATGCAACAACTTAGCTGCTGGAGTGGGGCGATGTGGTACTCAGGCAGTCACATTAGCCCTCGAGCTTGGACGACAGCAGCTGGAAGGTTCAGTTGCATCTTACCTCCATTACCACCGTAGCCGCCAAAGCGTGAACCAGCGAATTCGTCGAAGTGTCAGCCAATCAAGCAACACAAGTTCAGCTCCAAATCTCAAGGGTCGCATACCTGCTGACGTAGCTACTGAAACTTCAATGAATGCCAACTCAATGTATGGCAGTAGGAGCAGCAGCGGTAGCAGTGGTAGTAGAAGAAATGGGAGCGGTAGCACGATTATCGGTAATAGCAGTTCAGAGACGACACATTCGAGAGTTACTTACAACTCTAAATATACCCCTGGTGGCTCTTTGAATGGTGCTAATGGGGACGATGATGAGAATAAGGACGCTGATTTGAGTTTTCTCACGTGGACATTTCCTACTGCACTTACTCTCTATGGTCCAGCACCTCCATTGCACCGTCGTCCGGTGCTACGAGTGCCCACAATGTCATCACACAGCGGTGAACAGCGCTCAGATACTGGTGTTTCAACCTCTCGAGACGTTATCGGTAACAGTAACACAGGCAGTAAAGGTCGCGACAGTTTGAATCGATATAATGATCCAGTATCACCCGGTGACCTAGCACTGCAGCCTTTGGGAAATGCATTATACAAGCATATTGCAGCAATTCAACCACCAATTTTGCCGCCTGATCTCGTGGGAAAAGTCACGGGAATGCTGTTGGAGAACCCTGGACCAGCTGTGGAAGCCCTCATGGAAAACTCTGTTGAACTCGAAAATACCGTCAAGGACGCTCTCACTGTACTCGCTGACGCGAAATACACTGCCGAGTCGGATATGGCTAGAAAGGATCGAATTTTCAGCGAAAACGGTGAAGAGGGTACAGCGGAATCAAGTTATCTTTCCATTGTAACGGGCAGCGGCCAACGTAGTGATCTGCTGGACCACCCATTGCAAACGCATGTAACAAGATCTCGAGCACCGTGCCTTGCACCTTATTCTGCGAGCAATGCTGGTCATGAGGCCCCAGGCTCTCCTCTTGCTATGCACTCTTCCTCCACCAACAACCGGGTGTTTGGTGAGCATGGGTATGATTTGGAGGGTTATTACCTGGCGGCTGACACAGAAAGTCTGCGCACTGCAGTGACTTGGTTCATGGATGAACGCCAAGCAGACGATGCAACTAATGCGGTGGAGCCTTTAGAAGTGACGACAAACTACGAGGCTGCTGCTTCTTCAACCTACTCTGCGGTATCTCCGAGGGAGAGCTCTTCGGAGGGTGGTTCTTCAGAAAGTGGTGACGAAGAGGCGACAGGAACAGGTACGGATGAAGAAGATGGCGATGACGACGACGACGACAAAAAAGAAATTGAGTATAAAGAAAAGAATGTGAAGAGTAGCTCCCTTGATCGTAGTCAACATGAGAACAAGAATGGCCAAACGAGGTGGGCAGCACATAGCAACTGGCTTGAATCAGTGATACCGTGGAAACTGTTGAAGGGGAGCAAGCAACAAACATGTGGTCCTAACAATACTGCAGCCGTTGCTTCTGTTCAACGCGAAAGTAGTGGTGGTAGGAGACGTCGAAACAGTGGAAATGGGCGCATTGGAAAAGGTGGACGTAGTAACAAAGCACCTTCGTCTCTTCATTCAGGTAGTACAAGCTTATCGGGTGACAAAGAAAGAAGTAGGTCGTTTCAGTGCTTTCGGCCGCTCAGTCTCATCGGACAGTTAGTTCTGGTATCCAGTATCTTCGTCATTTTTGGAGTATGGGTGTACTATGCGTGTTGCCATACCAATAGTGTGGCCTCAGAGGAAGACGTTTCTTCAACTTTACCACAATTTAAGGTTTCGGAGAGTGTGCCTGCAGGGCCTTCAGTCCAGAAGAAGAAGAGCGTCAAAAATGCCAAGCCTCGGTCGACCATGGCTGCAAAGACCACAAATGAGGAGCTCCCACAGGTTAGCAGCACTTGTGCTGATGGTCGCGCCACCGCCACTTGCGACCGCTGGAACAGCAACAACGACGTCCAAGCTACGTCTCTTATAGAGGAAGCAGTTTCTACAGCACCAACGTTCAATGATATGATAGAACCAACGGACAGTCAACGACTCCCGGTCAGAACCATGGAAGTAACAGTTTTGGGTTCGCCAGGGAATAATGTTCCAGGAGCCTCACAGAGGCAGTCAAGTGCACAAGCAGCAGTAGCACCAACAACAGCACCCGTTGACACTGGAACCCCAGGACTTGAAGTGCGTTTTGTGCCCGTAGGCGCTGACGCAGTCCTCGGCGACTTTACAACGGCTGCAGCAATGCATAATAGTGATGACGCCTCTGCGAAACAGAAGAAGAAGAAGAGAAATATGAAAGACCTTGCTGCTGTGAGCGTTGCGTGGGAGTACCAGTGGCACATGAACGGTGAACTCCTCGCAGACTCTTCAAACCAACCTTTTTACACCATCAGCGCTGCATCAGCCGCATCGGAAGGCCACTATTCATGCTATGCTCGACCGAAGCACGCAGCTTCGCATCCATCTCCAGCTGATGCTGTTAACGCTGCTGCAGTTGAAACTGTTGTTCCTGGCGCTGTTTCGGCGATCGATTCGTCGATTGCCCAACTCGCGTTCGACACCGCACCTTATACCCTGGTCTCGGCCGTTACTTTGCGGGTCGCGTCGGCACCTCAGGTCGACCCCGGTCTGCAAACGCATTCCCTCTCTGTAGGCCAGCCACTGCGGCTGGAGGCCACGGGCGCGCGCGGCGCCCCGCCCCCCTCGTGCGTGTGGCTCTTCCAGAATTTGCCGTTGGACTACTACACCGAACCGGGCGGCGGCGGGCGCTTCTCCACCAATCACGGCACGGCTACGCTCGTCGGCAGCCACGGCGCGGAGGGTGCCGTCTTGGTGGTGGAAGTGGTGGACGTTCGACATGCGGGCACTTACACGTGCCGTTGCGCGAACGTGCTCGGGGTGGCGGTCTGGGAAGAAGGCTTCGTGACCGTGGCTGAGGAACCACCGCCGACTTAGCTATGGAGGCTTCCGATATTAAACGTTACCGTTTCCTCCTTCCTTTGATGTATATTAATCCTGATTAAGGCTTAACCTACTAAAGCAAATAATACATGCCATTGCGAATCTCCATACTGGAACACTTAAAAGGGAGGGGCTAAAAACTTGGCTGGGAATGACGCAGGAGTCAACTCGATATTACGTAAATTTACGCAAATTGACGTAAGTTTTATTTCGTGAAAAACGCCAAAGATCATCAAGCACTACGTCCAGAAGAGATCACGCAAAAAAAAAAAAAAGCGTAAATAAACGCAAATTACGTTTTTACGTAAAAGCCGCCATTCCCAGCCAAGGCTGACAAGGCCCCTTTTTATAAGCCCATGTGCTATCTAATTCGTGAGTTTGGTCTTGGTCGAGGTATAGTCTTTAGTCAGGTCCTTATCTGGTTATCCGCCTGTGTGTCTATAGAGCTGAGAGCTCCGAAAGGGGCTCTCTGCTAGCGTATAGCTGCGGGCAGGGAAGCGGGTGGGCGTGGCCTTCAAGTCTAATTCCCAATAAGCTAAATGTCCCACGAATCCACCCCAATTTCACTCGTATATCTCAATTGCTAACAGTGCTTTAAGGTGCTTTTCGCGCCTCTGGGCATGGCGCCAAACCCCTCGCGGCACATGTACCACTGGTCGAACAAGTGCGCTGTGTCGGGGTGGTGAATCAAAGCAGATTGGTTCGCGAAACTGGCCTGTGACCAGAAGGAACCAGAGAGAGCACGCGGAATCAAATGGGAAGGAAATTGGATCTCAATGGCTTAAGCTGCTCCTGGATTGTATCATAACAGGATTAAGAAACATGTATATGCATGCAAAAAGTGCACAATAGTAGAACGCAGATCATTAACAGCACAACACATATTCGTAAACCTCACCGCAGCAGAATTGCGCTGGCACGCTTCTAACACTACGTGTGGAAGAGACCGGAGGCGCAGGGACGCATATTCCAGGGCTTCTCCATGGGCTCGGACTGCTGCTAACACCACCTGCATCAATAATCCATGCATCCAACAAGAATCGATTCATGCAAGGAAAAGGAAACGATACATAGAGAAGCATGTACATAAAATAAAATAAATAATTTACCCAAAAGCATACTCGTGCCTTGCCTCTAGAGTGCAAAAATGAGAAGCTGAACAGTGCCCATATGAGTAGGCATGCATGCGCGAACCTCTTCGTTGTCTCTTAAAATCTCCGAGGCATGTACAAGAGCGAAGCCAAACGACTGGACAGCGAATAACACGAGGTCTTTGTTGTTCTAGGATGAAAACGAATCACCACAATAAGAGAGAGAGATTGGTATAAAGATGGTGGGAATATTTATGAAAAGTGAGATAAAGCAAAATACAAAGAAGATTCACACGGTGGTAAAGAATTATTTTCATAAGAAGGGGGGCTTCGTATTCCGTATCTAAATGAAGTCCCCTCTCCCTCCTGTTTGACTTTACATTTTTACTTCAATTCTTCAAGAACATCATCCCATCAGATACCTGTAACTCTACGGACGCGTATTTCAACGCGTGCGGGTATTGCGCACACGCTGACGTCATCAATTCTTGGTCGACGCAAAATTCCGCCAATTGTGCCCTAATATAGAGGATACGTCACAAGAAAAAGTGGATGGATGTGGGAGAAGGAAAATTGTACTGAAGAGAGAAAATAGCTCTCGACTCGGGTTGCTTTCTCCTTTTCAATACTGAATTTTATCAATGGCTCACTTAGTGCAGGCTCCGAGCGCCCAGCCATTTTGCATCACTGCTGCTCGCGCGCATTTCTCGCTCTCGGCTGCCTCGCCGCATGCGCTGTAAAACAATTCGCCGTCTTGCTGCACCTAATATCATATGAGGTAAGAGTGTGTGTGTGTGAGAGAGAGAGAGAGAGAGAGAGAGACAGATAGATACTTTGAATAGATAGGTAAATAGATAGATAGGTTGACAAATAGATAGATAGAAATAAGTGCACCCGAAAAGATAAATAAATAGATAGATAGGTTAACAAATAGATAGATAGAAATAAGTGCACCCGAAAAGATGAATAAATAGATAGATAGGTTAACAAATAGATAGATAGAAATAAGTGCACCCGAAAAGATGAATAAATAGATAGATTGGTTAACAAATAGATAGATAGAAATAAGTGCACCCAAAAAGATGAATAAAAAGCAGGAGGGAAAGCAAAAAAAGGAAGCGAAGCATACTGGAAAGAAAATAATTGCAGCCTGTGTTACCATCACGAACATCCCAACCAAGTACAGATATCATCACTCCTATCCCTATTATCTCCTTCTCTAGTATTTATGTAATTCGTTACCGCCGCGAGCACGCACGCTTCGTTGGCGCGTGGCACTGGCCCGGCATGCGCCAGCGCGAACGGGCAGAGCTCCAAACATGCAAACACAAAGTCCGGGTCGTTTTGCAAGTGCCGCCAATTACTAGCACTAGCAGCGGCAGTGGCGGCGGTGTTGTTATTGCTGCTACAGCCACTGCTACTGCTGTTACTGCTGCTGGATTTGTCGCCGTAGCTGCTGCTCACTATATTCGCGCGTTCACCACCGCCACCGCCGCCACCATAACCACCTTCGTCAACTCTCCTGTTGTCATAACCATTACTGCTGCCTTCGCAGTTGCTATTGCTGCTGCTGCTGCTGCTGCTGTGTTCAGGCGAGAAGAGGTTGAGGATGCCTCCTGCATCGGGCGAATGGCCCCACCTTCATTTTTGAAAGAGAGAGAAAGGGGGGAATGGTTGAGACTTCAGTTTAAAGAGGAGGTAGCCCAAAAAAACAATATTTAGAAGGTAACAAATATTTCTAGCATGAGAAGGAGGGCATCCTACACATCTATGGGTAGTATAACCATACATGTGTACGTAGCATGCACAACGATTACCTTTTGAATGCGGCCAGAATGACGTCAGGGTTGTGACGCACGCACTCCGCAGCAAACTGCAACCCACGCCAGCCCGGCGCCGCCTTCACGAGCGCCTATTAAGTATGGGTTAGTTTATGGTGGCAATGGGTATGTTAAAATACCCGTCACCCAGAAGATAGGCAAGAGAAGAAGAAGAAGAAGAAGAAGAGAGAACATGACAGTTGGAAGACACAAGTTGATTCATCACAACAGAACAGCCAGAACGACATTGCGAGAAAAATTAAGCAAAAATCTTAGCGTTTACCTAGTGAATTCATGCAATCATAGCATGAAAACATATCAACAAGTAATGCAAGCACGCACTCTCACCTTGATCAGAAACGCGGAATTGGCCTGCAGTTCCGGCGCCGCAAATTGCAACGCAGCGTCGTTTTGTTTCAGAGCCGTGGCGACCACTTTCTTGTCTTTGCGCATCTCTTTTGAGGCGTGTTGAAGCGCTAGCCCTCGCTGCTTCACTGCTGCCAACACCACAGATCGAAAGCCTGCCACCTTCATAATTATTGTTGTTTTTGGTCGGAGGTCAAAATTTTAAGCAGTTGGGGGTCCATTATTGTGCGAAGAAGCAAACACTGGTTACCAAGCGACACGGACAAAAAAAATCATACAAGCACAAGTAACTTCTACGAGCACAAGTACCTATACAAGTATACCTCTGAGGCTAGCGCGTTAGGAGCATTTTCGCTCGGCACCAGCGCTCGCCATGATTGTTTGACTGCTTTCAAAGCGACGGTTTCGTCCTTGCGCATAGCGTCCGAGCAACAGTGCAGCGCCCACCAGTTCTATACATAGTGCCATCATGGTGCATGCATAGAAGGAAAAGGAGAAGCAACGTGGTGGAAAGAATCGTTAAGCCAACGGCAATATAAATGATGATATCAGTAAGGCAATGTCATCGAACCACTCCTAGCTAGTTCACACCACGTTTCTTGATTGGATGAAGTTCAGCTCGCAGCATCCTTCACAACTCCGATTTACGCAAAGTGTCTCCCACTCACCTGCTTGACAGCAGCTGCGCACACTTCCTTGTCACCACGAAGATCTTCGGAGGCATACCCTAGCGCATATCCCTTGCTTTTCACCTGCAAGTGATTACAGCAACGGCATTAAATTCAAGAACAAGTAAAAAGCACGGGCGGCGTGCTGGTGAACTAATGCTGGATCATGCATGTTCTTTTCATACTTCTTTAGCCCGTCACATTTCTCATGCAGCGCCGCTCAGTGCCTAGAGTATCTTTTAAATATTTAGGTGTCTCTGTTTCGTCTTTTACCGCAGCTAGGACAATGTCCTTGTCGCTTCGGAGTTCAGGAAGTACCTCCCTGAGGTTGTGCCCATAATGTGCTGCGGCAGGCAATGCCTTTGCCTTGGTTTCGTACCTTCATATTGATGGAAACACCGCAGGAGTGTGAGCTTTTAAATAAATGAACTATTTTTGAGTCAAGCCAACTCAGCTATCTTCAAAGTGCAGCTACCTGTATACTTTCTTCTTATAGTCCTCCATCAGTGAGATGGGCACGATTGCTAGATGATACTGCTTCAGCTAAAATGGTCGTGCTGCATGGTGCTCTTCATAATACTTATATGTGAATTCGGGCTATTCGCTCGTTCTTGGGTGTTTTTTGGCCGGGTTGCGCGGTCGGGAACTACCGACCACCCGCCCGCCTTTGCTCTTTTCAAGTAGCTGAAGGCTCACATATAATTAGGTCAAATTTGCGATTTGCCTCGCTTTTATAGATCACCTAAAGCTGATTGCGAAGGCAACAAGACTAGCGAGCGGCCTAAATAAACGATTAACGCCCTCTACGGTTTTGGCTGCGCAGGGCGCTGCACACCTCCTGGTTACGACGTGGTTTTGGTGCCAAGAGCGCTGCACACTCGCTTAACGACTTGGATTCAACGGCATTGACGTATTTGGGTCATTTCACATCACTCAGACTGTTAGATAAGTCACTACTGCAAGATTTGTCACGTGCCAATGATATTCTGTAAAGTGCACGATGTAGCCGAGGCTGCATGAAGACGAGAAGCTCGCAACGAGATGCGAGAGGGGTTTCATTCAGAGTTGCTAAGTGCCTAAATAGATTAAGCGCAAGGCGCTTTATAATTGATAAAGAACTGCAGCTGCCTGTGCATCTCCGCGGACAGCCGTGCATCCTCGCATCCCCGGCGGCTCCGATCCCTTGCATTTTAATATAAGGGGCTATACGTAGCCGCCTCCCATATCGATCGTGCACCATCCAATTGCTCTGTATCTATTATCTATCTTAACTGTAAGTTACACTTCGGGCGTATAGCTACGAACTAAACATTGCCCCTCACATAAAGTAGAAGCCGCCCGTTGGTCACGTTGTTTCCCGTTCCCTTTTGATGACAAATATCCCGTGTAGTTTTTACGCTTGGCGTTGCGCTCATCTTCTTCCTGCTCCTTCGATGTCCCAATCTTCCG
>Ga0307982_1002371_pt1 | contig 15252 bp, 15 predicted proteins | sample OrgLakmetagen989_FD_201847 | JGI IMG/M metagenome (GOLD analysis project Ga0307982, IMG submission 201847) | Saline water microbial communities from Organic Lake, Antarctica - #989 | ecosystem: Environmental > Aquatic > Non-marine Saline and Alkaline > Saline | place: Antarctica: Organic Lake...
GGTCAATTGCGACGTGACTGAGTAACGTACCACTATTTTCTAGTTCAAACTCCCACATAAACTTACTTCGTAGGGGAAAGCACTGACGAATGTGCTGCCTTCGCGTGCTGGCCCGCGATCCAATCCGCAGTCGACATGCCGCTTCGGCTTCGTGCGTTTACGGCGTGCACAAACTTACGGTACTCGATGTTGCTTGGGAGTGCAAGGTCATCGGAAGAGGAGGAAGAAGAGTGAGGCATCTGCAGCGACATGCCTGCATGGGTTCGGCTTTCCTTTTCGGATTGCTGCTGCTGCTGCTGCTGCTGAGCTTGGTGCGCTGCTTGTTGTTGAAGCAGTTTAAAGCCCGGCGGATCAGCGGTACGCATGAGGAGAGCACACACTTCGGGGGTAGCCTTAATGGCAGCCGTCGCTATCTCCTCGTGTTCATCAGCTTGGTCTAGTAGGGACGCACGGAGCATGGCGTCCTCGATCACCTAGAGAGAGCATAAACGATGTCAGAAAACGAAAACGAAATCGAAGGAACAAGTAAGGCCGATGTACGAATACTATACGTCGAAAAAAACCCGTAAAATATGTGTACCTGTCCGAAAAGTTGCGATGAGAGATAACCCGTAGCGCTTGGGTCGAGTTGCGTAAACCTTGCCAAGAAGCCTTTCTTGTCCGTTGCGGCCAGCCGCGCTAATTTCATCCACACTTCCTCGGCACTTGCTTCTGCATCATTTTGTTGACTCCCCGCTGCTGCTAAGGCTGCATTCGTAGCAGCCGCGTTCGTCGTATTAGCAGTAGTGGTGTTATTCTCCACTTGCATCGCAGACGGTGCCGTCTGTGTGGGTTTCGTCAGAGGAGTGTGAGCTTGAGCGTTATCTGAGTTGGATGGTGTTTGAGGAGGAGAGAGAGGCGCTGACGGTAGGTCAATCGCCACTCTATTCTTCACAGTGGGAGCAGAATCTGCATTATCAGCTGGCGCCTGCTGCTGTAGGTTTGGGTCAAGATGAGGGCTAGCGTCCAAATGAGGCGTTGTGGAAGCTTCAATAGGAACTGTGGAACTTGAAGACATTGGAGCATTTGCTTTCTTTGCTAATCCTGGCTCTTCTGGTTCTGGCGCATTCTCAGCCAATACTGCTGCGGCCTCATCTTCCTCCAATGCTGGCTCATCTGATGGAACAACTTCTTCGTCTTCTGAAGCTAACTTCTGGGCTGACAACGGCGCACGAAGCACCGGTGAAGCTTTGCCCCCTCGATTGGGGCTTGTCTCCACGCTAGCAACTGGCGTGCTATCCGGCCATTCCGGCCGTTTCCAGGTGGTCTCCCGGGTGTCCCGGTGGATGAAATAGATCTTCCCTGTAGTGGGGTCCTTCACTTCCACCCACCCCGGGGGGAGGCCGTTGCGATTGGGCTTGTTGAACATGACGCTGTCCCAAGACGCGCGCGGCTGATACGCAGGCTTACTTCTAGCAGCAGTAGCAGTCGCAGAAGCAGTAGCAGCGGCGGTGGCCACGTCATCGTGCGTCATGGACTGCTTCCTGCTGCTCGCTGCTCGCCGCCGGGAAGTCGAGGCAAAGGCTTCTTCGAGCAGTCGTCGTCGCTCCAAGTCGTCGTTCACTGCTCTCTGCTGTTCCGCTTCTTGAACACTGACCGCCGCCCGTGTGGCTGCTGCGGTGGACTCAGTCGCTGCAGCTTGGGCGGCTGCAGCTTTGGCGGCTGCAACTTCGGCCCGTGCTTCTTTCAATGCCAATTGGTCCGCAGCTCGAGCCTACATGTAATGGCATTGCATAAAAAGTGAAACAAGAAAAAAGTATTATGTTTCCACGTACGTCAAAGACCACTCTCGAGATAAATTGATATTTAAAAATATATATATTATCAATAATTTGCGTAGGAATTGAGACTAAAGTGAGCCACAACTGCAAAACAGGGTGGCGCTCTCACCTTGCGCTCTTGCACCGATCTCTGCGCAGCGAGTGCGGCTTCCGCGCGAGCTGCTTTCAGCGCTTCCGAGTGCGTCGCTGCCATTGCTGCAGCCTCCCTTTCCGCCGCTGCGATTGCCTCCGATGCAGCAGCTGCAGCAGATGCTTTGAAGGCAGCGAGTTCCTCTGCAGCGGCTGCGGCTTCAGCTACCGCACTACGGCATTTTGCCTGTTCGGCTTCTGCCAATAAACTGGCTTCCCGGGACGCCTCTAGTGCCTGTAAATCCGTGAATTCGTAACCGAAAAGCAAAGTAAAAACATTCACATGCGATTCATGCAACCAAAGTGCTAAGTATTTGTAACAAGGATAAACTGGGATCAAGTAGTAATTCAACAACGGAACGTTATTTTTATGTTTGCGAACGTCCAATTTAATTTGTCTTTTCCTTTCCACCCACTCGCGTACCTCATCTTGCAGCTGCGATAGGGCTGCTGCTGCAGCGGCGGCCTCCCGCTGGTGCTGCTCTCTTTCCGCAGCTACTTGAGCAGCTACTTGCGCCCGTTGTGCCGCTTCGTCTCGTGCTTGTGTTTCGGCGTCGGCGCGCAGCCGTTGCAAGTCTTGGCCTGTCGCCTGCGCCTCTGCTCGCAGTTGCTTCAAGGCTGCCACTTCCCGTGCTGCGGACTGTTCTCGTGCCAGACGCGCCGCTCGGGATTTGTTGGTTTCTTCGGCATTTTCTCGGCGCCGTGCTTCAATCTCGGCTTGTCGTTGCGCTTCTCTCTGGGCTTCTTGTTCTGCTTTCTCGCGCTGCGCTTTTCGCAAGGCCTTTTGCTCGGCTTTTCGTTGCACTTCTTGTTGAGCTCTGCGCTCCACCTCTAGCTGCGCGAGCCTATCTGCTTCTTCTTCTTCTCTTCGTCGAATTGCTTTTTGCTGGGCTTCATGAGTACGTCGCCGCTGCTGTTCCTCTTCTTGAACCTTGCGCAGTTGCTCCTCTTGTTCTTCCTTTGCGATGGCAGTGGCAGCAGCAGCAGCAGCATTGACTGCTTTTGCGTGCTCTTCGGCGCGTAAGCGATCTTGTTCTTCCTTGGCTTCTGCTGCTGCTTGGTGTTGTTTGGCCGCCATAACTCCCCTCTTCGCTCGCTCGTCGGCTACTTCTTTCCGCAACGCTTCGAGAGCCGCCATGGCTTCGGTCGCTTTGGCTTCTGCTGCCTCCCGAGCGGCTCTCTCCTTCACAGCTGCAGTGGAAACACTGTCTGCCGAGGCCTCTTCGTTCACCTGCGCTGGAGCTCTTCCTACGTCTCCTCCAATTGGACTGTTTCCGTGCAGCCTCACTTTCTGTTCCGCTTTCGCGAGCGCGTTTTCGGCCGCCCTAGCTCGCTCAATCGCCGCTTGCTCAGCCTTGGCTTCATGCCTCGTTGAACTACTCGTACTCGTATTCGCTCCCTTGGTCGGGCTCTTCTTGACAGCAGCCGCAATGTTAGTGCTGTTGCCATCTGCCACTGAAAAGCGTGCCACGTCAGCACGCAAACTCGCCAAAGAAGCTTTTAACTCGCGCAATTCTTCATTGTGGGCGCGTTGTGCTTCCTCTGCTTGAGAAGCCATCTGGGCGGCCAGGGACGCTACCGCAGACTTTGTTGTTGTGTCGGCGTCTGCTGTGTCTGCTGCAGCTGCAGGAGCAACCTCGGCAACAGGTACAGGTCTATCGGCTTCATTCGAATTGAAAGCACCGTCGACTGGGCTCCCTGATCTGTACGGCTGCTGCTGCTGCTGCTGTTGTGGTGGTTTGTGTGGCTCTTGCGATTGTGGCGGTGGCGGCGGAGTAGACATGCGTTGCGTGCGGAGCGTCGCGTTCAGAAAGTCCATCACAGTAGCTCGGAAATCTTCTCGGTCCCCACCCCACGTGTCTCTGAACTCGTCCCCGCTGCCAACGCCGCCACTGCCGCTAGGAACATTGTTGTCGCCACCGCCGCTCCTGCCGCCATGTGCACCACCAACACCGCCGCTACCAGAGCCATGAGCGCCAACACCGTGGCTAGTAGCCCACAACGACGAAGCGCGACTGGAGTCGGCGGACGCGCGCGCCCAGTTGCCACTGCTGCTGAAGCCACCACCGCCTCCAGAGGCTCTCAGTCCCGACCCTGAGAAGTCCGTTGCGGATGCCCGGAGGTCGGCCACGGACTGCCGCAATTCGCTCATTTCCGCGCGCTGCCGCGATGCCTCGTCTTCGGCAGCTGCTTGCAGTTGCTGCAGTCGCGCCACTTCTGCTCTGAGCGCGAGCACTTCTGCTGAACTGGGCTCATCAGAGTAGTTTTGGTTGCTTTCTTGGCCGGCACCGTCTTCATCTTCTTCGAAACGTTGTCGTCTCCGAGGTGCGGGTCTAATTGCTGCTGTTGCTGCTGCTCCATGATGCGCAGCTTCATCGCTGTTCTTGCCTTGGCTCGAAGTGGAGTCGTCGTCCTCGTCGCTGTTGCCTTCCAGCACCGGAGGTGGCGTAGGCCCCCATCGGCCAATACCGCCAATAGGGTCAGCTGACCGCGGGCGCCGCACATTGTTGCCGCTGCTAACACCACCACCTCTGTATTGATCTTGGCCGTGGAAGGTGCTGTGAAATTGCGGTCGCACCAAAGACGGAGGCCCCGCCACATCGTCAGCGCTTGCAGTGCCAATAGGTACAAACCTTCCTCGTGTCAATCCATTTCCCTTCTGAGTCGCCGCCGCCGCCGCTGGTGCTTCAGAAGGAGTACCACTGAAGACTATTTTGGCTTCAGCTATTCCTGCTCGCCGATTTGCCACCGCTGCTCGCGTCGCAGCAAGTTCGTTCTGGTAGTGCCCAAATCCGCTCCGGGCGTCCACAGGCAAAGAAGAAGACGATTCAGTCGAAGGTGCTAGCAACGGCGGCGCATGAGCAGTAGCTGACGTATTAGTATCAAGCGGCGGTGGCGTAGGAAGCAGCGGCGGAGTGCTCTGGCTGCGCTTGTATGGTGCCTTCGCAGGATCTGATTCGTGGAGAGAATGATGTGCCGACGATGCAGCCAGGGGTTCATTGGATGGCAGCGGTGGTGGCGACGGCTGCTGGTAGCGGCCAACTGTGTTGCGCAGCGCAGGCCGAGACGTACTCGCTAGTGGTGGAGGCCCCACGATGGAGTCAACCGAGGCATTGAAAGGCCGGGGCTCTGATGCGCCGCGGTGGTCACGATCAGTGGCAGAAGCACTTGTTGCTGCGGCTCTGGCGAACGCGGGTGGGGGGCGCGAGCGAGACGATGACCGCGCGGAGGGCCTCTGCCAGGTTGAAGTACGCGCAGGGTGGCGGTGGCTTTCGGAGCTAGTGCGTGGTTTCGTGCTGTAATTGTTCTTGTCGTTAGAGCTGCCGAAGAGGGGAAACGCGCTCCGGGGATTGGGCTGTTTGGGGCGGGACGGCGCTGGTCTTGTTGGAGCAACATCGTGTTCGAGGTTCATGTTGCTGTCGTTGGGCTCATGCGAGTAATGCAGCAAGTCGCTTTCGCTTCTGCGTTGTTGTTCTTCTTGTTGGTCAACTTTTTCTGCTGCTGCTGCACGATCGCGCTGCTCTTTGCTTGGGGACGTGAAGGTGTGCAGCTCGAGCCCCGCTTGCAAGTGGCGCCTCAGTGCTTCCATGTCGGCCTGGGATGCCGCACGCCTTTTCAGGCCTCCTTTGCTGCCGCCACTGCCGCCGCCGCCACTGTTGTCGTCGTTGCGTGCACTCGTACTTCGCCTTCTGTGTTGGGGGTCAAAAGCCAAGGAAGAGGAGGAAAGGTTGGAGGCGTCGTTGTCCAACCCAAACCCAAAGGAGCTGTTTTCGAAGAGCGAGGGTGTCTCTCCGCCGTCATGATTATCAAGACCGTTGCCGTCGCTGTGCTCGTTTGCTTCGTCATCATCTCGCAGCACCACCAACTCACCGGTGGCATCGTACACTTTTGCAGCAGTTCGCTCGCGCGCTCGGCGGCCCGCAGCGCCCGGCGGCAACTTCAACTTCAACTTGGCGGCTTGTTGCCCTGGAGCAAGAGCAGAGGGGCGACGCAAGCTAGGCAAATTGTCCCGCAAGAAACTGCCACTCGCACTGAAATCGGCTGCTCCTTCCTTGCTTTCTCGTGTCGCGCCATCGTTATCGTCAAGTGCGGCCCCGCTGTCCTTGGCCGTTGGCAGTGGACTGTTGGCGCGTGACTGCGCTCGCGCAGCTGCTTCTGCTTCGGATGCCGCTCGCAGCGCCGCTTCACGAACCTCTACCTGTTGCCACAGTGGACCTTTCTCAAGGGCGCGGCTTGGGGCTGGGCGACGGAACTTTTGACCTGGTAGTGGTCGCCGCGGAGACTGCTGTGGCTGTTGCTGCTGCTGTGGTGGAGGCTGCTGTTGATGCTGTTGTTGCTGTTGTTGCTGGGCAGGTTTATGTAAAGTTCGCCCGCGAGTGGGGCCAACAGAGCTCGCTGATCGATGCCGAATGGGCGTATTGCTGCTGCTAGCACTAGTTATATTTACCAGGTCAAAACTCACGTTGCGGCTGCTGTTGAGACTCGACTCGGGGTCCTTCCTGGGTATAGTAGATGCCTTTTTCGCTTTGACTTGAGCAGTAGTGTTGGCATTTTGGGCGCGGCGGCGAGCAGCAACTTCCGACGGAAAGACACCCCACTGCCGCAACGTGTGCATGAACTCCAAATAATCCATCTGCGATGAGGCCATGTATAGAAGAAGAAGGCGAAGAAGGCAAGCAAGAGCAGGAAGAACTGAATTGCTTATGAAATTACGTAAGCGATCAGGAATGTGCCATAGAAGTCGCCATCACACCAACATCATAATTTCGCTCACTGAAAAATAAACTTTCAGTCTTCATGTTATGGATTTTGAATAAAGATGAAAAAAATATGCCCTAAGAAAGCAGTGCCCACGCACCGTGCCATCGTTGTCGTTGTCGGCGGCCGCAAACACACAGCTCAGCACCGCGCCAGAAACCAAACCGTGCGCTGCGGTGCCGTCGTAAGGACCTCCGTCTGCTATGGAGTGGCCTTGACCGCTATTCGATAATGACGACGATGAAGACAAGTGCCAGTCGACGCCTGAGACTAAACCAGCCTCCACCATTGCATCGCCGAATTCTTCGAGGCTCAGGCGGCCTTTTGTTTGGATAGCCAAATATCCAACAACGTTGCGAAAGGAACACAAAATAAGAAAAAGACATAAAATACAAAAATATGATAACACGCTTACACTACTGTAGTAAGTATATATAAACCAATCTTACCGTTCCCATCGCGGTCCAGGTCACGAAATTGGTAGCCTCCTAGCGTAGCATGCCCTCCGGGTGGGCCTTGTACCGATTTTTGCAGGGAAGCCCATAGTACATCGGCTTGACGGCCGATCTAATTGCAAAGAAAGAAGGAGAAGAAGTAATTGAAAAAAAACAAATATGAGCACACAGATTTGCGCACATGCCATGCTCGGCAAGTGAAACAAAAAAAGAAAGAAATACACAAGGAAAATGTAGGTCATGTGATTCATTGGCACCTCAACAGCATCCGCTTCAGCATTGGCATCTGACTCCGGCGATGCTGCACCAGTGTGAACGTCCCGATGCTCTTCCTCTTGTTGCATGTGCCGTGGAGTCAGTGTAGATCCTGGCGGTACTCGAGAAACGAAGGCGTCACTGTACGAAATGCGCGCCTTAGTTGACGGCGTCCTATTAGGAAAAGAAACGGCGAAGAGCACGTGAAAAGAGCAACACACAAAAAAAAATATAAAGAGAGAGAGAAAGAGAAAAAGAGCGAGGATAAAAGAGGCTCAGAAACCAAAGCATCGAACGCTCATAAAAACGTCTTGAGCGCAAACAAAAATTGCATCTAGAGTACTTACAGTTTCCGAAGATTTTCTTGTGCAGTGGCCCGAGGACTCCTCGTTGAACTGCCTCCAGGTGGGATGAAGTCAGCGGAGTTGGTGGGCCGGTAGGGACGAGGCGGCGTCGACGATGGTGAGCTGCTGGTGGCTCCTCTTACATGCGGTGGTGATGTTGCTCTTGATGAACCCGCAGCTGCTGCTGTGGATGGTGTTGCTGCGTTTGCAGGCGGCGGCCACGAGCGCGGTGGCTTCACTGCTGGTGGCAGTGATCCCGCCCGGCGCGGTGACGAAGAAGAGCGAGGTTCATTAAGAGTGCCTACCGGCTGCGGAGGAGGCGACCGAGGCGAAGTCGGGCCAACAAGTCTATTGTTGTTGTTGTTGTTTTGGGGCTGGTTGAAATTGGCGCCTGGGCTTGACGACTGGCCACTCAACGGATGCTCTTGCTGCTGTGACTGCAGCTGCTTCGGCTGCCGCCGTGCAAATTGAGCCGACTTGGAACGCTGCGAAGGCACACGGTCAGACTTGCCCTTGTGCTTCGGGCGCCCGCGCTCAAACAGCGCTGACCTTTCACGCACCGACGGTTGACTGGTTGCCGGGTTCGTGTTTTTGTGACCAATTCCTTCGAAGTCTCCCACCATAGAGGGCTCATCGGTGCGCATAGAATCAAGAAACAAGTCCGCTGGCGTGTCATCAAAGTCGGTAGCCGAAGCCCCAGACGCGACGGCTGCCCCTTTCAAGCTGTTGGATGGCGACGAACGCATCAAGTCAAACATTGACCGGTGGCTGCGCACTGGCGACACGCTGCTTGCGTCTGTGCCGTCAATTGCTCGAACAGCAGCCGCATTACTATTCGAGACTGAGGGGCTACGATTGGTCGCCTGTGTTGCTGCTGCATCTCCCTGCGGGGACACCTGCGGTAGCGACGGCTGCTGCTGATGGAGGCCGTCTTCTGAGAGGTTCACGAAGTACGACGCGGGTGGTGCTTTTGGCATTGAAGACGTCGCCGTCTGTTGTGGGGCAGATTGATTCCAGCGTTGACGAACTGGCGGTCGAGTTGTAGTCGCCGACGGCGCCATGCTGCTGCCTGAGTCCTCTGTGCCCAACGACGGAGGCAAAGCACGGGTTGAGGCGTTGCCTAAGCTGGCCTTTGCCCGCGCTACTAGGGAGTTCGCTTTCAGCGACGCTAGCGTGGGGGACCCGCAATCTCGCCCTGAAGGCGCTGGCTTTGCTTCTGGCGCCACTGCTGATAGTACTTCTGCTGGCAGAGGTGGAGGCGAAGACGATGAATCCGATGAGAGTACTTCTTCAACGGAACCTAACGAGGAATCATCCGAGATTCTTTCGACCCTAGGTGAGTACGCTTCGCGTGCTGCCTGCACTGCGGTGGGCCTCGCTGGCTGCCGTTGGCCGAGCTCAAACGATGGGCTTTCTAGATGACTGCCGCTACTTCCTGCAAGGTGATTCGATGACGAAGGTGGCGAATACGCTAGGTTCACCCTCGGTTCGAGAAGCAACGACGAAGGCACGCTAGGAACAGGGCGGTCTGGCGAGAGCGGCGACGTCAGTGACAGCGAAGCACCAGGGGACGCTCGTAGCACCCTCGGCGGCGTCTTGCGGTCGCGCTTGAGGTCATCTCGCATGAAACTCGTTTGAGCGTCGCTGATTGGAGAACCGCCTGCCACGGTGGTCGGGGATATAACGGCTGAAGCATCTGCATCTCCAAGAGACTTATCGCGGGCAGCAAGAGCAGCTTGCTGCCGTTTGGCAGTGATGCGCTCGAACTCAGCGGCAATGAGGGCCTCTTGATCGGCCAGTTGCTGAGCTTCGTGCGAGTCCTCGAGTGCTGCACCCTCGAACACCAGCGAGGCGTGCTGCCAGTCCCACTGCCCAGACGCAGCGTCAGCTGACATGTCAGCCGCCACTTCTTGGGCAGCCGCAAACCCTACCTCAATCGGGTCGACATCTTCACCTTCGTCTTCCAATGACTCTGGATCCTCCTCCTCGTTCCCCGGTTTTCGAGCCTGAATCTTGCGCTGTTGTGCCATTTTTTTTCGTTTGAAATAAGATGCATCAGGAGTAGGGCTCTCAGACGCGCCGTCGTCACCTGAATCGTCACTCATTCGGGAAAAGAAAGAGACTTCGTTGTCTTAAGTGTCGAATCACTAGGCGCGTGGGCGAGGTCGACGCAGCTCGCAGCTTCCCATAAGCTGATGGCAGCGAAAATGCCTGACGCCGACTAAAAAGTGAAAAGAGAGACGGATGATTGAAAGCCACCAAGGACCGACGGATTTCCTGACTTTTGAGAGCCTATATTTCCTGTTTTTCAAGTCCTGTTTTTTTAATGCAGATTTCCTGGTAAAGAAGGGCTTCTGATTGGCTTTAATTTACCGATGTCTGAAATCTTGGACCGCAGAACCGTAAATTTACGGCAATATTAATTGACTTCGACAGACCGAGCAAGCCCAAAGAGCATGCTAACATTACAGGGGGGGTTATATAGCTAGGATATTGCTATTTCCTGGTTTCCTGGAAAACTTGCTATTTCCTGTTTTTTTTCCTGCAGGAATTCCGTTGGTCCTTGTTGAAAGCACGAAAGCACGTCCCAGTTCAAAAAAAGTGGCGCCCTATGCTCCAATATAATATGATGATAGTTGTGTGTTTGTGTTTGTGTTCGTTCATATCAAAATCAATGACCTACTCTATCTCTTTCTCTCCATTAAGCAGCGTCTTTATTTCAGGTATCATTATCAATAAGTCCAGCCGCCTAAAGAAAAGGAATAAAATATCAGAGGGGCCCTTGCGATATAACCATCTGATGTCTGGCGTCAGTTATCAGGCCGCAGAGGAGGGAAAAAAATCAGTGAGAAATTTTCTTCTCTGTTGCCGTCATGCACTGGGGAGACAGGAAACGCAATACGAGGGCCGGGAATTCGCAAAAAGCAAGGGCGGGTCTTCAGAAACACAAGAAGGGCAAGAAAGCTCGGAATGAAATAACCATCATAAAGCAGTTATCATGTCTTGCGGCTTTCTTTGGGCTTGGATCATCAGCCGCCACTTTTTGTACTTCCTGATGCATTCGCACAGCCGTTCCCACCGCCAATGCCATTGCGGTTCTGTTCTTCCTCGTAAGCAGTCTGCAGTGCATCGAGATCTACGGCCCAGGGTAGCTCGGAGGGCAGGACGACTGAATCTGGTAGCTGCTCTTCTTTGGCTGCCCTGTCAATAGCAACCCCGGTTTCGAGGTCCACCCCACTGCTGTCGGCATTCGAATGCCCGCTCCTGTCAGCACTGCTGCCCACTGCTGCGTCAGCATTCACATTCGCTGTCCTGGCGTTCGACGAGGTGCCACCCTCCGTAGGCTTGCGCCTCGTTGGCCCCCCACTCTCTGTGAAAGCGCCACCATTCATTGGTGCGCTAGGCAGCGGAGGGAGCTTGAGCGCTCCCGACGGGGTGAGCAACTGAGCCTGGGCTACGGCTACGAGCGATGCGGAGGGTGCCTGCAACCATTGAAGAAGCTTCCACGCCGCATTATTAAGCGAAGTGGCGGACTCTGAAGAAACGCCACCGCTGTGGTTGTGGTGGTGGCTGTGGTCGTGGTCGTGGTGATGATGGTTTGAGCCACTGCTGCTGGTGCTGCTTCCACAGTCACAGGCTGCTCCAGTGAAGTCTGGTTTCAAAGCCGCGCTGGTGACGTCAAGAGCTTCGCGTGCCACCAGCACGGCTAGAACTAGAGTAGCAACAGAATCGACCCACCTAAGTAGAGGAAAGGAAGTACATGAAGGGCATGGCTAAATCTAAAAGAGGACTGTAAATTCATCACTTGGTATGACGCAAGTCAGTCATGTAAACTCTTCCTCAACCAGTGCATGCAAACGACGTTACCAGGCGCCTTCGCCGTAGGCAAAGAAGAGAATGGAGCCGAGAAAGAGCACGCAAGACAGCTGAATGCACGCTAGAGAGCAGCCCGCGTCGGCGAGCAACACTGACGAATCCAGCGCCACAGCCGCGAACACCTGCAAGGTTCATGACCAATAGTAAGGGATTTTGGGGGATATTCACGAACGCTTTTTGTATCATCATCAGAGCACGACAAAGGCCTCACATACGCCAAAGTGGTTTGCTGTTATTTTATCATACCATCTATTTGCGGTTATTTTAATATACCAGATGTTTGCTGTTATTTGTACCTTGAAAGCCCAGAGAGCGCCCATGAAGCTCAAGCTTGCAGACGACACCACCAGAGCTGACAGCGCAGCATGCGGGCCGGTGCCGGTTGCCAAGTTGATCGAAGCGCCAATGGCAGCCGTCATGCCCAGTAAGCCCAGCAGGCCGCCAATGATCAAAGTCACTGCGCGCTCCGCAGCGTAAGCGTCTAATGGGCTGAACAGCTTCGCACTGCTGGTGCCAGGACTGGCGGCGGCGGCGGCGGTGGCGACACGGTTGCGGTGTGCAGGGAGCGTGTGCTTTGCAAAGCTTTCAAAGCAAGCAAGCAGGCCATGCATACACTGGAAACCACCGCAAGTACGGCTGCTGCCATCGCGGCTAAGTATGGTTTTGCCAGCAGCAGAGTTCGCAGCAGCAGCGTTCGCAGCATCCGGTGGCACTACAAGGAGGTGCCGCAGCACGAGAAGACCCGACGCCACTTCCACGAGAGAGTCAATGCCAAAGCCAATTAAGCTCAAGCCCCCTTCTTCTTCGCCACGCACTAGTGCTACGATGCCTTCAACCTGATAAAGGACGAAAGCGCATGCACTAATGATAACCAATATCAATCTACCGTATTAGAGAGGAAAAGAATAAAAATAGAGAACCCGAAAAGAATGTCATCACTAGCACCCTTTTGTCGTTCACGTCTTCAAAAAGCATGCCTCAAAGAAGAATCTCACCAAATTGTAGGCCACGGTAATGCTTGCGAACGTCAGAGCGCGGTTCTTCCACAGCGCTAGTGCTTGGGCTCGCTGGGCTGCTGTCTCCCGCCAGGGTTCTAACCGAGGCCTCAACGGATCATCTTCAGGAGCCACGTGCACACCCTGATGATGTGCAAGCAAGAATTGGAGAAAAAAGAATGTGTCAAAGACGAGCAAATCGTCATGCCGATATCATTTCAAATATATGCACCTATAGTAGTAGGGTATGGATGGTATGCTATAACGTCCATATTTCCTCGCCCCTCCTTCAAAATGACCACCAACAATAAGTGAAGCATCACGTACCTCTCCGGCGTCGCAATTGCGGGCAGCAGCAGCCAGCTCGGCTGGCGTCATCAAGCAAGCATCCAACACCGCACTGATCACAGGCTCCTGCAGCCGCACGCCAATGAACACTACTTGGGTACATCCATGCAACGGCCCTACATTACTGGGCCATTCACTCGTAAATTCGCTGGCATTCCCACCGCTGCTGGTGCTGGTGCTGGTGCTGTTGCCGACGTTGCTGCGGCTCTTATTGCCACTGCCATTGTTGTTGCCGCTTTGAGCTTTCGCGAGTCTCTTTGCTGCATTTCCGTCTAAATGCTGCAGCAAGACCACATGGTTCCCTGCTAGAGACCAAAACACTTGTCCGTTGGGCCTCCCCCCAACATGCAGGAAGCCCTTGGCCCGCAAGATTCTCTTGGCACTCCCTTGTTGCCACCCACGCACCAACGCATGGAGCCGGCCTGGGTGGAAGGGCTGGTTGTGCCGCGTGTACACGAAGCTGGAAATGGCCGCTGCGCCCGAGACCGTGTCGCTAAAAGCACGGTTGCTCGAGCTAGTGCTAGTGCTGGTGCCACTGTTGTTGTTGGGGTTCGTGTTAGCCATCTCAGTGCCCATTGCTTGGAAGAGGCCCGTGCCCATCACTTGAGCCAAGTCAACTCTAGAGTAGCTCGCAGGCACGAGAACAGCTGTGGGGTTGAGGCTGCGCAAGATCGACTCCACTGTCGCTCGGCGACTGGTGGTCACACCGCTTAGCAGAGAAGGGCCACTTTGCTCTTGCCGCTCATCTTGTTGCAAACACGAGACAATTGAACGAGATGAAGGCGCAGGTAAGAAATGTGTTGAAGAAATAATGAAGGAAGGTACTCAAATATATTACTGTTAGGCTCACCAGAGAGGAGGTCTAATTTGTTGAGCACGATCACATTCGCGCATTCCACTTGGTCAACCAGGAGCTGCACCACAAGCCGGCGGTCGTTCACGCCGGCGCCCTCCGAGGCAATCAGGTCCGGCCGTGCGCCGATGGCCTCTACCTGTTGATAACGTTCCAAGAATAGGCGAAAAAAGAAGTTACATCGATCGTTCACTGATCACAATAAAGTAACGCAATATCTGCACATGCATGCAATACAGATACTAAGAAAAATAAGTACATCACATACACAAACACACCTCCAAGTAGTCTTCCAGAAAGCGTTCTGCATCCACCACTGTCACTAAAGTATCCAATTCAGCGCGCACTGTTGCTGCAGCTGCTGATGTTAAAGAGGCAGAAGCAGTCGCTGTTGCACGGTTGTTGTTGTAAGCTTGGCTCGCGGCGTGAAATGCCTCTGCAATCGGCTGAGGCTCTGCGATTCCGCTGCCTTCCACCACAATGTAATCGAGCATGCCGCCCGCTGCCATCGAGACCACCTGGCGAGTTAATTCAAAAACGCACGCGTAGGAACAAGGAGGGTGAGTTTCTAATCAAAAAGCGATGTTTAAATGCATGCATAGATGTACGTACAGAACAAAAACAAAAACTCAAATGAAGTGGATTCTTCCCCTTCCAACATCGTAGAACAAACCAAAAACAAGTTAGGATATCCATGCTCACCTCGTTGATCATGTCTGCGCGTAAGGTGCAGCAAATGCAGCCGTTGGCAAGTCGCACGCTTTCTCCCGGGCTCTCGCCGCTGGTGTGGTCAGAGCTCACGGCCAGTGCAGCGTCCACGTTCAAGGCAGCCATATCGTTGACCAACACCTTTTTTTGATGGAAGTAAATAACATTTAAAAAGACGCACATGAGAAGGAAAGAAATATGTTATCTCGAAAGAACAACTCTTAGATGATAGGGAATCAATTTGGCTCAAATACCGAGCTGAAGTCTTATTTTCGACCGAATAATACACACTTGCGACGCACCCCAACTTTCAGCTTGTCACGGTTGCACAGGATGTGGTTAAGCAGTGTGGTTTTCCCACTCCCCAAAAAGCCCGACAGCACCGTCACGGGCACGCGCCGCTCTCCGCCGCCTTCTGATTGGCTGTTTATTTGGAGGCTGCTGACTGACCCTTGCAGTGATTGTTGCTGCAATAGCAGCCCTGACGAGTGAAGTGCACCACCTTTGCCTTGAATTCCTGTAACTCCACTGTTAGCGCCAAGGTTGGCGGTGGGTAGCAGTGAAGAAGCGCTGGTCGTAGGTGCAGTACTCGCTGTCGCTGCTGCTATTGTGTACCATTCTGGAGTGCCCGCTGCAAGCGCCGCCTTGTAGGCTTCTTGGCATAGTGTGACAGAAGCAGAGCTGCTATCGTCTGCGCTAGTTGCGGCGGCC
>Ga0307982_1002376_pt1 | contig 15237 bp, 9 predicted proteins | sample OrgLakmetagen989_FD_201847 | JGI IMG/M metagenome (GOLD analysis project Ga0307982, IMG submission 201847) | Saline water microbial communities from Organic Lake, Antarctica - #989 | ecosystem: Environmental > Aquatic > Non-marine Saline and Alkaline > Saline | place: Antarctica: Organic Lake...
TCATCCCCCCCCCCCCCCCCCCCCCCCGCCCCCCCCCCGCCCCCCCCCCCCCCCCCCGCCCCCCGCCCCCCCCCCCCCCCCCCCCCAGGGCTTCGTGCACAAGTTGGGTGGCAACAAAGACGACCCGTACAACTTAACCAAGGGGACGTGGTCCAAGCGATACTTGGTGCTGCAGGACGACTTGCGCTACTTCGTGGACGAAAAGACGTGGCGCAAGGGTGGGGCCCCCAAAGGAGTGGTCAGTTTGGACAATTTCTTCGTGACCCGCGAAGGTGGCCCCGGCCTCTTCACCATTCACGCAGTCCCGTGGCCGCTCATTTGCCGCGTCGACGATCCTGCGCAGGTTCTCTTTCTTTTCAAACGGAAAGCGAGGACTTGTATTGATGTACAAAACCTGACTTCTTTAGTATTGACCTACAGATTTTTCTTTTATTCTTTCTCCTTTTCTAGCACTGCGATTCGCTACTTTCGTTGACCTTCGGTTGACTTTTATTGACATTCGCGTGCAACTTCCATGCGTGATTTGTGTTCGCCCACGTGTTCTTCTCTCACCCTACAGGCGGCAGGCTGGACGGACGCGTTGAACGAGTTTGCGTACGCAGGCTACGACGAAGCGAACGCAGCAGACGTTGCCAAGCCGAAGCCTTTGCCCAAGCAGCTGTCCATGCAGTCGTCGATGGCCAACGTGCTCCCACCGTCGCCAGCGAAGGGGCCGTCTTCGGTGGAGCCTGCCCTTTCGTCAGACCCAGAGCTCAGCGACTTGTAAAGAAAACTATTGTATATGTACTTCACACACGCGGATTCATGTCCATTAACCCCCCGAGCGATCATTTGCGTTATTCCGTGCGCGCATGAAAGATTTGCTTGCAGACAAGCGCACTTGTTCAAAGCCAGCCATCAGCCTAGAGCCCAGAGCGCCCTTGTATTTCACGCAGGGTCCCTTCTTCATAACTGTGTTCTAGTTCTGGTCCTATGGGTATGGGGCGCTGGCCAAACTTGATCTGCAGACCGCAGACCGCAATACTTATGCACCTCTAATACCTAACACCCAATTTTTCTTGATATTGATATGAGACACGGAGCTCAAGTTTTCGTGTGCTGTGTGCTGTGTGGTCTTTAGAGGTCGAAGCCAAACCCCTTTATTTCTCTTGGCGCTTTGCGTGTCTATGTCTGCGTCTTCCCTGCTTCGTCATCCCAATCCCAGAGGCGACCGCCATTGCCCATTCTCTCTCGTAATTGCTTCCAGGCTGAACCATCTATCATTCATAAACATGTACTGTACACCAGACTCAGCCTCATTCATTCAGAAATTCAGATATCTCTCTAAAGTGTCGACTCTGAAGAAAAGTCACAAATTGAGGGATTGTTTGTTCGTAGCCCTTCGTTGGAGTCTCTGGATTGACCGGTGCAGTGACTTGGGCCCTCGTGTTGCTTGATGGAAGCAAACAACAAGATAAAGATGTGAGTGCCGACAACAGTTTACCAACGCATCTATTCCGCTTTGATGCGTCAGGCACAGTCTTCAGCGATAACTTGAGCGTCAAAAACAATACAAGCTTCATAGCTGCAAGCAGAGGTCGAGTCAATATAAGGGTCGACGCATACAAGCGACGAAGCCTCTCGCGAGCAGATCTTGAAAGCACTTTTTCTTCGGCCCAGGTCACGCGCTCTGTAAGAGCGTTGGCGGCACGTCCTGCAATTGTGAAGATATCGATAGCTGCTCCGATACTCGACAGGGAAGTAGTGTCCCAAGAAGGACCGCTAGACTGAGACTCAGTGAGTCCACCGTCTATGCCTTCGCTATTGATACATCTGTTATTCTCATCCCGTGCGAGACCGTGAGGATCTATCGAGCGAGCCAATCGGAGAAGGATAACATCAAGTTTGCCCCCTAGCGAAAAAATACCATCATCTCTAAGGGACGGCCCTTCGATGCCCACGCCATCAATTGCATTGGTAAGTATATCAGCCAACTTGGGAGCGAACGTCGACGACCTTGAGGTGTCTAAGACAAGCCGCTCGGAGCTATCCGTCATTTGCACACAAGATGAATCTGTTCCAATAGTGACTTTCATTGTTGCTTCACGAGGAACGTCCTCACTGATTTCTATTTCGACGATACGAAATGCTGCTGCTTCGAATGCGGCATCAAAGTTGAGTGAAGTGTGCAATATCACTGAGTGCAGTTGATTTAAAGGATGGAAGATTGGCACTGTATAATCTGCTACAAATGAAACACATGAAGTAACCCACTCGTGGGTATCCTCAGCCTGCGGAAATTTCGTACAGCACAATGCTACAAAGGTTACGAGGAGAAGTATAGAACCACTATCAAGAGACTTCTCGATTTCAACAGCACCATCATGACCAATCAAAAGGTCACTAAAAGCACCAGAAGAAGCGTGGCACAAGGCACTGCGAATTCTGGGCCCAGTTTCATGGACAAGAAGATCCAGTAAGATGTTAATCGCTCCAATAGGAAAATGTTGGTATAGCAAGTTTGGGACAGGAGCCGATGCAGCACCTTCGCTTAGAGCTCTACAGCTTTCGGGCAGCAAAATATCAGGATCCAATAAGAGTTGGTGTATTGACCTCTGTCCAAAGCCATCTAGAGTGGCGTAATATTCATTTGCTGTAGCTATTTTACTCACGCTGTGCGCAGCGTGATTATTGACGTTCACGAATGCAATTCGAATCAAATGCTCTAGCAGTGGGAGCATGAAGACCTTGAAGCGAAGAGCACTTGAATTTTGATCTAATTCTCGCAATGCAGCATGCGCAAGATCAATATGTCCTCGGTTAAGACCCATCTCGCTATTCGCGCGATCCACAAATAGCTCCGACTGATGCATGAAAGGCTCCAAAAATGTCGATAAATCTGGAGGTCGCGATGCCCAGATGGCGTCCAGGACACCAGGTAAGCTCATCATGGGATCAGCAGAAGATGAGTTGTCTGGTGGTTCAACGTTAGTACTAACGAATGATCGTTTGACATCAAGCAAAATCATAACGGTTAAGGACACAAGGCAGCGGGGTAGCTCGTTCGGCGCAAGAAAGCCATGCCATGTCAAATTACGCACATTCAATCCACCATTATCCGGCAATAGCATGATTCGTAATAGTTTAACCACGGCACAGCCTACTTCTCTTTCAAGTAGCTTGTCGATGTCTTCAAGAATGATGCTTAGAAGAGCCCCACCGCGTCGCTTCTTTCGATCTGAGGAGGAAACAGCTGCTGACTCTTCGCTGCGAACACTTGTGAGATCCTGTAAGACTCGCTCAAGTAAAGCTGTCGCTACGTTGAAAGCTAAAAATTGAGATGATGGCGAATTTTCGTGCAAGAATAAAGTAAACAAGGACCATATTTCATCGCCAAGAGTGGGCATCAGATAGTCGTAGAGTGCTTGAACTTCTGACGGGATTCCAGAGAAGAAGACGGAGTCCGCTTTGCGAGCACACTTTCGTACAAAGTCTAAGCCACTTACCCCCGTTGCACTCGCGTCCTCCCAGCAAATTAATCCAGCCATGACGCGCATTTCAATACCTTCTGATTCACCATCTTCGGCCTCATGGGCTGAGAAAAAGGTTAGTGCCGCGCGAGTAGCTTCATCAACGTAAAGTGGAGAACGAGCCTCCATTGAGAAAAATTGTGAATTGATGCCAATGGCGGGTCTAGAAAATCAAGGACTGCGTTACAGTATTTGTTTTGGGTGCCTGATTTGCAGATAATATATTGTTCACTACGAATTTGGGCTTGCTAGCCTGGAGCCAGAAGCCGCAGATACTGATAAACCAAGGGATTTACTTTTGACTCCTTTAACCACCACAACAACTGCTCTAGACCTAGATGAATTGTAACCTCGAAGTTCCATGCCCGTTTCTTCGTTACCAGCTTAAGAGTAAGCTACGGCGTTGCGTGCCGCTCATTTGTTGCATATAGGCTACTTCAGCTGCTCAGGCTAGTCGTCTTTGCAGGCAGGCTACATTATACAGACAGGTTGCTGCACTTCTGAAAAAAATCGAGCAGAAGAAAATTCACGAACAAAAAAAGAGGGACAAAATGATGATGTCATGTGCCTTGTGTTGGTTGTGTCGCTGACACTTTCTTGCTGTTTCTTGAGTCAGCATTCTACACGTACGTGTTCAAAAGGGTTACCCCTTGAGAATAATTCGCCCCCACTTCGCCCAAAAGCTGGACGCTATAACTTCTTGGCTGTGTTAGATAATCTGCTCTAATTAAATCTTCGCACTGCATGCTCATCAGGCGCCCATTCGTTGTCTCCATGGCCGCCTTCAGAAATCCCGGCAGCTTCACCACCATGCGCGGTGCAGCTACCAGCGAAACCGGGCAGGCGCAAGTCACACCTGCACCGCTTCCAAAGTTAGCGCCCAACTCTCCAGCCAAGACTCGAGTGCTTTGGCTGCGCAACAATTTGCGCCTAGATGATAACCTTGCCTTCGTAGAAGCTAGCCGTGCAGCGGTATCTCGCGGCGAGACGCTGCTGCCCGTGTACTGCTTAGACGTTGAGCGCAACCTGCTGCAAACCACCAAATTCGATTCCCCAAAGTGCAGTGCACGCCGTGCTTCTTTTCTACTGGAGTCGTTGACTGACATGGATGCGCGTCTGGGAGAGCTCGGGTCGAGACTCCTGGTGTCTCCGCTTTCACCTGCGGCCACTTTCCAAGCTCTCGACTTGCAATGCATTTCCGCAGTGCACGTGATGGCAGAAGTGGCGACGGAAGAAATCAAAGACGAACGCGCCGTTGCAGCAGCGTTGAAAAGTTGCGGGTCCGCGGCACCGGAGCTGGTGCGCACCTGGGACGGCACCCTGTACCACCGTGACGACTTGCCGAGGGGCTGCGACCCCGCGAGCATGCCTCTGACGTTCACGCCTTGGAAGAACAAGGTAGAAGGCTCGGGCCCGCCGCGCGCGCCAGTGGGAGCACCTGCGTCACTGCCTCCGCTCCCAAAGTTGCAGAAGCCAGAGGCTGAACCGCAAGGCAGCTTGTGCCTGTCTACTTTTCGCACCGACGACCCGACAGTGCTGGCTCCCTTCCAAACTCCAGACTTGAAAGCCCTTGGCTACTCGGCAGAAGAAGCTCAAGCAGCTGCCGTGAACGACCCGCGCACTACACTGGCGTACAAGGGGGGTGAGACGGCGGCTAAGGCCCGCATGCAAGGCTGGGCGTTTGACCGCGACTGCCTCAAGACCTACTTCGACACCCGCAACGGCCTCATTGGCCCCGACTACTCCACCAAGCTGGCGCCCTGGCTTGCCCTGGGGTGCATCAGCCCGCGGCGCGTGTACAGCGAAATCAAGCGCTACGAAGCATCCCCCAACGGCGTGGCCAACAAGTCAACGTACTGGGTGATTTTTGAGCTGCTGTGGCGCGACTTCTTCAAGTTCATGGGGGCCAAAGTCGGCACCAAGCTCTTCGAGCGCACCGGTCCCATGCCGCCCTCGAACATGCCCGCGTGGCGCGACCCTCGCTACGACCCGCACGCCATGACGGCGCTGCAAGCGTGGCGCGACGGCAACACGGGGGTGCCCTTTGTCGACGCCAACATGCGGGAACTCAAAGCCACGGGGTTCATGTCGAACCGCGGCCGGCAGAACGTGGCGTCGTTCTTGGTCCACGACTTGCAGCTGGACTGGCGCTGCGGCGCCGACCACTTCGAAGCCATGCTCCTGGACTACGACGTGTGCAGCAACTGGGGCAACTGGGTGGCAGCTGCGGGTTTAACGGGTGGGCGGGTCAACCGGTTCAACATTTTGAAGCAGTCCCGCGACTACGACCCGGACGCAGCCTACGTGCACCTGTGGTGCCCGGAACTCGCCGAAGTGCCAGCCCCCACTGCGTTCGAGCCCTGGAAGCTGAGCAAGGCCGCTCAGCCCGAGGGGTCGGCCGTGCTTCGTTACCCTGCCCGCATTCCGTGCCCTGGCTCCGCAGAATCTTACTTCAGCCAAGGCGGCAAGGGCAAAGGTGGCAAAGGCGGTGGTGGCAAAGGCGGCGGCAACCAGGCCGGCAAGAGGGATGGGAACAACAAAGCGAAAGCAGTGGACCGCCCCGGGCGTGGCAAACGCGGCGGGCGTGTGCAGTCGAGCTACATGGAGGACTATGATTGAGCTTAAAGTAGATCTAGCCGTAAGCGAACTGGGTTATTGGGGACAGCAAATTTGCCATTTCGAGACATCGCCTTGCTAGATCTAGTCGCCAAGCAGCCAAGTACTTGCTTTGCTTAGTTCTTCGGAATCGACCCCCTTGAATTACGAAGAACGCACTGCCAGTAATATATATAGATCCAGTTGCGCTTACGTAATACGCAAGAAACAGTTGCTGTCACGTGTCACGTAGCTGCATGGCCGTGGTCTGTATGCTAGTAGACTAATAGCTAATACCTGATAGCTAATTAATACTGTATATTGGATTTAGATATTTAGTCGAAGTCGAAGGTAACTTTATCTGTTATCGGGCATCGGGAATCCGTTAACTGAAATCGCAATTGGGTCTCCTCGGCTCCTCTAATGAAAGCATATTTGATTAAGGAGTCAGAACTCAGCAAGTGACAACCGAGATGGGCAAAAGCACATCAGGCCGCGCAAAGCTCAAAAATCGACGTTGAGCTTCAATTTCCATTCGAGGACGCGGTGCTCTTGGCCGCCGAGGCGCGCGCAGCCGCTGCGCAACCTGAGGCGCCATGCGTCGGTTGATCGCGCTACTCGGACGCGATCGGCTAAAATAGTATTATCGCATACATCCTTGTCTTGTCCTCTGTTTGTAGCCTCAGTTATCGCTGTTGCTGCTGCTGCTGCTGCTGTATTAGGAGTCGAAGCTGCGCCTGGTGCCGTTCCTGCGGTCACCGAAGTTAAGGAAGAAGAAGAAGACGGCAACGATGATACGGTTGATTCTGATGCGACTGCCGCTGCTGTTGATGCATGGGGTGTGGGCGACTTGGGAGGAAGCAAGTAAGCGAGCTCAGGGTCATCGGAGTCAGGCTCACTCAACGAGTCCGAGTCTGAACCGGCGCCACCTTCCAAGATATGGCCAAATCCTTTTCCGCTGCCTTTGCCTGAGCTACCGCACCTCAAGCCTGCCATTTGTTGCCAATTCAATGAGCCTGGACCAGCCAAGTCTGTGCCATTTGATGCAGCAATGCTACTCATCGAGAGCTGTTCCGCAGCTGCCAACCTTGACGTAGCCACCGCGTCAGCATCCAAAGCAAACTCAATTTTTTTCATCGGCGGTTGCGAAGAGGACGAAGGCGAAGTCTTAGGGGCATTCTCGCCTTCGTAGCATTCTTGCTCCAAAAGCATGAGGAGTGCTTCGTCGTCTCCATACCCAGTGCTGGTGGCACTGCTGCCGCTGCCACTACCACCTCTTCCAGGCGCGATTTCTCCCATAGCTACGGCTACATTGGCGGCAAGAACAAATCCAGCGGCGTCTGGCGCTTCTTTTGCATTGCTAGTGCCTGAGGCTTCTGTGTCTTGGCTTATCGCACCGCCATGAGCTTCATGGGTTTGGTTCAGTGCGAGAAGAGACTCGAACTCTCGGCCTCTGGTACCCGCATTGCCGTCTTCGCCTTCGCTGCCCTCCTCCAATGGGCCCTCAGCCACAGCCGTAGTATGTGATACGATATTCCGAATGCTTTCAGTAACCTGTAGTCTATTGCTACTGCTGCTACTGCTGCTGCTACTGCTACTGCTACTGCTTCCTGGCTGACCATTTGTGAAATTAAGTACTGACGGTGATGGTTGAATTCTAGATGGTTGAAAGAGTACTGAAGACCTAGGTGCTTTTGACTGCATGTGCAAACTAGATTCAACAGCAACACGCTTAGCAGGCTGACCGAACTCATCGCTTAGTCCTGCACCTAGCATCTTAGGGCGACATGGACCCTTCGAGGTGCTGCTACTACTACTGCTGCTGCTACTGCTGGTGATGCTGCTAGGACTATTGCTGCTGCTACTGCTCCTATTAGAATCAGCTCCTTGGGGAAGTGGCGCGTCGAGCTCAACGCCATGCGACTCCAGCAATGCACTCCACCGTTGCCGCAACTCGCCAGCGACTGCACTAGCTTCAGCCAGTGTCCGGCCCCCTTCCACTGGAACTCCCGCTGGGGCTGGGCGGTGGTGCCTGTTTTTGCCGGCCACGAGAACTGCTCGTGAACGTACTTCAACGTCTTGGACTATACCATTGTAAAAGGACCTGGCTTCTTCTTGAGCAGATATTTTAACGACACCATGTCGCCATAAGTCGGCTTTTTTCTTAGATAGCGGTGCTCCTCCATTCGACTCCCACATCCTCCCAGCAGAACTTATCGGCCAAAACTCAAGACGCGTAGCCGTTTTGTCTTAAGCGAGATTAGCTAGAGTCGCTTAAGCATGAATAAACTAGTCTGTCTTCGCATTTCAGAAGCTGTCGTGCTCAATAAGTTATGTACTATTGACTATTGAGTAGGTCTGTCGCGGGACCGTAGAATACTAGCTAATCAAGTCGAGTTCTTGAAAGCTGTTACGTCTCACTCAACTAAACACGACTACAACGAAAACAGACAAATCAAATCTCTAGCGTGCAAAGGTCAAACGCTCACAAGAGGAGATACTTTCAATGATTTACTTCGTCTACGCGTAATTTGCCATGGCCCACACTAGCTAGATACTGGGTAAACACTTGACCTCGTGAAGAAAGACATCATATAGCACATTTTACGGCACTTTTCCATGAATTCACATGGAACATCACGAATTTGGTGCCCTCCGCAGTGCAAAGAACGAAGTCATCAAACAACCGACGACTGAGCTTCTTACGAAATCTGCTGTGCGTGCTCGGGGCAGTTACGCGAGCTTTCCCACCTTGAATAAGGCAACGTGAGTGTACCTTTGAATACTTGCTAAAGGTAATTGTACTCCCGGTGTATGCGAATTTGGTTTCGCTCTTGTTCAACTTATAATCATCCCTAAAGTTCATTTGATTTCGAATAGGCCGGCAGGCCGTTAAGGCATTTTGAGTACATCAGCTGACGACAACATTATAATGCATTCATTGTGCTGTTTATTGCCTTTTGGGGAAGCAGGTTTAAACGAATAATACATTTTATGAATATTTTGGCCACGATGAATAGTGATTAGTAATAGTACGTGCCGAATATGCAAGCCCCCCGGCCTGGGATGTCGTCTCCGAAGGGGCGGCGCCCCGTAGGTGGGGCTGTGCCCGAGCCTGCGAGCGTAGAACCGAATGCTCGCACCATCGCGTTGCTCCACCGATTCGCAGTGAATAAATTAGCAAGTAATCCAGGTGAAGCAGCAGCAGCGCATCCTCCGGCGTCTAGCGGGCATTTCGACAGCCGCGGGAGTATTGGGGCCGAGCAGCTGCAGCAACATCGGCAAGGGCAAGGTCTGCCCAAGTCGAAAGGCCTTTTCCCGCCAGCCACCGCCGCAGGAGACGGCCGAATAGCACCAAGCTCGGCACGGAGCAACCTGTCAAGCAACGGTAGTGGAGCTGCCGCTAGTGGCGCTGCAGGGACCGGAAAAACTCCTCGTCTGCCAGCGCCCGGGCGACCGACTGCGCTCGCCCACGAGCCCAGAATGGGAGTAGGCAGTAGCGGCAGCTCAGGTGCTTCCCTCCAGGGCCAAAGCCAGGGCGACTTAGTAGCACGCCCAGGCGAAGACAGCGCAGTTGAGCCGTCAGACGGCGTGCACTTCGCGCAGTACCGCGGGCGGCCCGACGGCCCCCTGGTAGTGTACCGGTCCGCTGCCGAGCGCACTGCGAACCCCGAGCGGCTCAACCTCGACCGCAGGCACTTGCGCGCGTGCCCTTTGCTCAAGTACGAAGAGCGGGTGCGGCTTTTGAATTACCAAAACAATTCCATCACCAGCATCGCCAACTTGCGCGGCCTGCCCAACTTGATCTTTTTGGACTTGTACAACAACCAGCTCGAGGTGGTGGGCGCCGAGTTGGCGCAAGTGCCGACCTTGCGCGTGCTGATGCTGGGGAAGAACCGCATCCAGCACATTGGCAATTGCTTGGAAACTCTAGTGAAGTTGGACGTGCTCGACTTGCACTCGAATCTCATCACCAAGGTAAGGGTAGTGGTCTTGAAGCCAGAAGAGACCGACACAAGTTGACTATTTTATTTTTATTCGTGGGAGATTCAGGTTTACAATGCACAATAAGAATCAAGACAGTCTTTCTTTCCTCTTCTTTTCTCCTCTGACTCTAGACTTCCTTCACCTTCGCCACTCTTTCTCTGATTTGTTGTTTGGTTTTAACTGGGGGGGGGGCAGGTGGAGGGCCTCAGCAGTTTGATCGAACTGCGCGTGCTCAACCTAGCCGGCAACCGGCTTGAAATTGTCGACGGGTTAAGGACCTTGAGGTCGCTCACTGAACTCAACTGCCGCCGCAACGCCATTCATTTGGCCCCCGAGGGGTGCTTCGACGGCGCCCCGCACCTGCAGCGCGTGTTTTTGTCGAACAACAAGGTGGCGCGCTTTGCCGACGTGCCTGGCTTGCTCAGTTTGACCCGCTTAGTGGAACTCTCGCTCGACGGTAACCCTGTGGCGATCCAAAACGAGCCGCCTTCTTCGTCGTCGTCGTCTTCTTCGGAAAACGAGGGCAACGAGCGCAGCGGTTTTGATTCAGGTAGCGAGAAAGTTGGCAGCAGTAGCAATAGTGGTACGATCAGCGCGTACCGGCGGGTCTTGTTAGAACGGCTCCCCGCGCTGCGGCATTTGGACTTGAAGCGGGTTTCGGACGCAGAGCGGCGGCGTTTGCGGGCTGCCGCCGAAGGTGCAGCCACCGCAGCCACTGCGGCCACCAATGCACCGAAGAAACAGGGCCCTGGAGAGGCCTCAGAGGAAGTTCGCAACGAGAGTGGCCGTCGCCACAGCACCACTAAGGAAGACCAGGCGCGCGAGAGCGGTCGAGGGGACACCCGCGGCAGCGAGAAAGACACTCCAGATGTGCCGTCCGCGTCAGCCGTTGCTGCTGCTTTTCGGGACACTTCCACAGGTAGCCGCAACGGCAACAGCACCAGAAACGGTGGCAGCGGTAGCGGTGGCAGTGGTGGCACCAGCGAAAGCGTAGGTTTTTACGAGTTTGAACCACCACGAGGGGTCAATTTGCCTCCCTCAAGCCTCAAGGCTTCTGCTGCTAGTGGCGCCGCTCAAAAGGGCAACGGGCGCACCTTGTTCATTTGCGGCGAAGCGTGGCACTCTGCCCTAGAACCACCTGCCGCTTCTCTGCCAAGTGGGGTGACGTCAGCAGGCCACAAAGCAACCTTAGCCTCCGTGACGACGCTAGTGGTGAAATACGTGAGCAGCAGCAACCTCCAGGACCATATTTTGTCTCCGAAGCGGCTCACGCTGTTGCCAAATTTGCAGCATTTGAAACTCGCCGACAATGCCATCGTGAGTCTGAGTCAATTGAAAGAGAGCGTGCTGGTCCCCTTGCAAGCTCACCTCGATACCCTAGCTGCAGCAATGAAGGCCCGAGCAGAAGAGCGTGCCAGATTTATGAACACGAGCGCCGATGCATCAGGGGAGCTCAGCGGCAGCATGGATACCGCGTCCAGCGAGGACAGTAGTGCAGCAGCAACAGCAGCAGCAGCCGTGGGATCTGTGTTGCCGAATAGTAGTAGAGACTCCAAGGCTGCTTCCTCCTCCTCGAGCGTGGCGTCACCGCAGCTGGAGTTCACCCTGTCGGACAACCCCGTGTGCAAGCTCGCGCTCTTGCGTGCTTTCGTCGTCTTTAACGTGCCGCGCCACTTGCAAGCGTTCAACGGCTCTCCGCTCCTGGCTTCCGACAGCGTCGCCGCTCAGGCCCTCTTTGGCCCAGCGCAGTCGCTTATCAGCGCGCACAACGACCGCCTGGCATTGGGAATACTCCAACAGCGGAACAATAGCAGCACCACCAACAATAATGGTGCTAACGGTAGTAATATCGGCGTTCACAATAGCAGCAGTAGCAGCTCGAGCGCTACTAGCTCTGCTCCTGATGCGTCGGGCGGCAAGAGTACTGGAAGCAACGCCACTGGTGGCAGCGGCAGCAGCAGCAGCAGTGGGATGGGAGTCATGGTGTCAGTGTTAGCGGCAAAGCGCCGCCTCCTCGCGGCTACTACTGACCATTCGTCTGCTGGGCCTAGCGGCACAAGCAGCAGCAGCAGCAGCAGCGGCAACAACAGCAGTAATAGCAGTGGAGCAGGTCGCGCTAGTCTCCCTATCAGTGCCGCTGACAAAGCGCTTTTGAGCACGCGTTATCGGTCCGCTGACGCCGCCGCGCGAGCGTACGTGTCCACCGCGTGCGAGCAAGCGTGCCGCCGGAGCGAAGCCGCGTCGGCCATTGATCTTGCGTGGCAAGGCGCCGTGCAGCAGCTGGTGGCGTCCACAGTCGCCGAGCTCGGGGAGCAGAAGCTGGAGCAGCTCTTGACCCGCGTGCTGGCTGGCTTGCCGCCTCCGGGTTTACCGGCACTGCCCCCACCTCAGCCGCCGCGCCGTCCGGGGAGATGAATCATAAAATATGCTTAAATGCGTGCTGCAGTTGAACTCAAACTTTGTTGTACTTGAATTGCGAGAGAGGAGGAAAGTTATTTCGTGCTAGATATATTACCGGCAGCCTCCCCAGCTTGCTGTGTCTTTGCGTTGTATTTGTTGTTGGTGTTGCTTGTAAGTGTTTAGCGGACTTTATGCCCCTGGAATTTCCATTTCTGGTTTGAACTACAAATACACATATTATGATATTACAAGGGGATTTAAGATTCAGAGTTATACTTGCGAAAGCCGGACCTTCCCTTTTCTTTATCTTATGGCTTATAGATGGGAATTGCTGATGGAAATTACTCGGGATATGGACAAACATTATTAAAGATTAAAGGAAGTCCACCATCCGGAATCCCTACATGTGATCTTCTTTGCTCCGTGGCAACTCCATGGGAGCTCTATAAGTGCAATTCCGATAAAATTAAGTGGAATCCACAATCCCCGTGGTGGGAAATAAGCCCATTGCCAATTCGCGTCTTATTCATCGCCACTTTCACCGTTCGTAATTGCAGCGGTAGCAGCAGCAGCAGCGCCGCCGCCCTCCTCACCTTCCTCCGCTCCAGCGGCGAGGGAGTTTGCGCGCGCCGCAAAGGGCTCCAAGAGGGCGGCCATTTCCGGCTCTTCCGCTGCGTAGGCCATGGGGGTCATGCCGCGGCTGTCGGGGAGCAGAGGGTCCGCGCCGTGGTCCAGCAGCAGCTTCGCGCATTTGAGGCGACCTTCCAGGGCTTTCGGGGAACTGCAGGTGATGTGCAGCGGAGTGCCGCCGGTGAGAGTGTTACACCGATTCACGTCAGCCTAGAGATGAACACAGGCGAACACAACAAATGATGAAATCAAATAAGTTAAATACGAAAGATGGCTCAAGATTAATTTGCAGGAGTAACATTCACATGGTAGATTACTTCAAAGATAAAATAAAAAGAAAAAAGTAGCTCAGAATCCATCATGCACAGCACGAGACTCAGCCGAACCAAATCTCTGCAGCAGCATGGTACACACATGCTTTGCGCGCCCTACCTTGTTTCTGACGAGGCACTCGGCGGCTTCAAAGTTGCCCCACAGGCAAGCCACGTGCAAAGCGGTTTGCCCCACCGAATTGCCTTCCGACGGGTCCAAAGCCCCCCACCGCAGCTCCATCTTCGAGGCCTCCAGAATCCGCTCGATGTCTTCCGGCTTGTTCTGCTGCGCGAAGCTCAGGAGCATGTTGGCAGCGGGGTTCTGCGGCGCCCGTTGCGCTTTCGCTGCGGCGGCCTGCTGGGCCATGGTGGCCTGCTCGAACCTAGATAAGAGAGAAGGAGGAGGTGAGGGGGCGATAGGAGAGGTAAAAGGAGAGGGAAAAGATCATTGAGTGGCATTTCTTCCTTTAAGAGATTGTCAGGCTCGTGGTGAACTATAAATGACCACAACTAAAAAGAAGCTAAAAATGGTCTCGAGCTAGGCGCTCGCATCCTTCAAGAAAAGTACTTTCAAAATGGTCCGAGCGTTAAGGAGGTCGACGTACTCATCGATGGCAGCGAAGAGGCGCTGAGAGACACCAAGCTTGTCTTGAAAAGACAGCGGCTGCATGCGCGTGAATAGATCCGAGACAAGGCTATCATACACGTCTTCAGCAGCGTCGCTGATGGGATCAAACTAAGGCAAGCACAAAACACATTCGCGTTCACATCAGGTAAGAAGAACTCCAGAGCGCGCACTTGAAAAGAAGCATCGATTTTTGAAATAGTAAGGAGAATGTGGCAAAGAATCGAAACTTCGAGTAAAGGCAAAGGCACGGCCCAGAGGCTTTAGAAAGCTAAAAAGAAGAAGCAGAAAAAGACACAAAAATAAAGCCAGCATAGTACCACAGTTGCTTCCGCTGTGCATCGAAACACACACCTCTGGCGCAGGAGTAAGCAACATGTCCACAGCGGTTTCAATTTCAGCCTGGGTTAGTGTGTGAGCCTCTTTCGGCAGCCCCGTTTGTAGAGGCTTCCGTTTTGGGTCTTTGAAGAAGATTTGAATAGCTGTGTCAATAGGCGCGCAGGAGGGGTCGCCGCACTGGAATTCTCGAGTAGCAACCGTCTCAACTTCAGATTTTACGTCATCAGGTAAAGCAGCCATGATCCAGCTTTTAATATCTTCAAACGCCTTTTTCTTCAGCGCAGCCGTGTCTTTCTTGGCCTTGGCCGCTTCTGGATCAAACATACCCTATCACCGCCACCACACAGGAAAAAAAATGGTTCCGGATAAGGACGCTAAAATTGCCGGCAAAGTGCAATTCACGTTAAAAATTTATCTGGTAAAAATAGTACGCTCTATTACTACAAGAGTGTTTTTCAAGTCTACTTCATATGATTCCAATACTGTCATAACTTTTACAATATGGCGCGAAGCTTTTATAACTCAGCTCAATTCTTGAGACAAGACGAGCTAGAAGCTACAAGTGATACGGAAATTACATTTGGATGGGTACTGGCCATACATACCATCATATTGCTTGAGAGTTCGAGGGTATTTCCCCGGTGCCAACTTTTGTCGTGAGGAGTGCTTGCGTATATTCGCTACTTCGAGTAGTCCTTAGCTCCCTTGATGTAGGAGATAACTAATTACGTAGTACATCTGTAGCACGAAGGAAGAGGAAGAATGCTGACGACGACTGGTACGGACAGACGACGACGAAGCTTTTTATACGTGTCAATACTGTATTGGTTTTGATATCAAA
>Ga0307982_1002378_pt1 | contig 15233 bp, 14 predicted proteins | sample OrgLakmetagen989_FD_201847 | JGI IMG/M metagenome (GOLD analysis project Ga0307982, IMG submission 201847) | Saline water microbial communities from Organic Lake, Antarctica - #989 | ecosystem: Environmental > Aquatic > Non-marine Saline and Alkaline > Saline | place: Antarctica: Organic Lake...
CCGCACTTGCTTTGTTTGCGCAACGCACGCGCATTCCCACTTCTGCCCGCAGCATTGGCTTCTGTGCCATTTGGGTTTGTATTAGTTCGAGTTCGAGTTCAAAAAACGACGACCACCACGAACGAACCACGAACGAAATTCCATTTTAGTAATAAAAACCTTGTATTGCCCGTGGTACGTGTCCCTTCTTGTGCCCGTGGTCCGCCTGGTGTTTTGATTACTGCACATCTGCACATGTACAATAAATCTATACTACAGTACTGTACATAAAAAACGACGACCACCACGAACGAACGAAATTCCATTTAATAGAAAGGATTTGCTTACTTTGACTTGTTGTCCGTTGAAGATACTTGCCTTGTTTTATCCCAGGCTAATCAGGGCAGCTCTGGTTTGAAGCATCTTGCGATATATCCCCTTGCACTTTGAGCTTCCTGGCTTCTTTGCTGCGAATGACGCTCCACGCCTGCTTCACCACCAAGGCAGGACCGAATTCCTGGTGCCAGGATTTCAGGAGATAGTGGGTTCATCGGGAATCGAGACCTGATTCGGGAATTGCGCCAGGAAATGGTCCGCTGAGGGGCAAAAACTAGGCAAAAACTCGGTATTTTCGCCCTCGGGACTGGCGATAGGTCCCGTAAAACTACGTCTTGTTTTCCTGTACGTAAACGTACGTTTTTTTTTTTTGACTTTCGTCCCCCTCACAACGGTTCTGTGGCCGATTTGACCGTAAAACAGCTAAATAAACCGGGAATTTATGAGTTTATGAGGAAATGGCCCATTTTTCATCGATTCCGGGAATCAGGAAATAGCCATTTCCGACCAGGAATTCGGTCCTGCCTTGTTCATCACGCGGATTTCACAGCATAATGTACTGTAGAACCGACTTACAAACACACCAATTTCGTTGATCGCAGTGCGACGGCTCCATGCCGCTGTAGTTTGTAAGAATCTGGCCTCCAACCAAGGGTGATCAGGTGTAATGGGGGAGAGACGACCCCCCCCTGTAGTGGTTGGCTTTGATGCAAGGCGACTTTCGAAATGCTTTTTAATAAGACCATTGAAAGGTTCAGCGTTCGAGCGCGGGGATAACCCCTCGGCGTTAGCCTCAACTGTGGATAGCGCTTCTAGATACCGTTAGCCTCCGTCAGCCGTCGCCTTGCATCAAAGCCAACCACAACAGGGGGGTCGTCTCTCCCCCATTACACACCTGATCACCCTTGCTCCAACCTCCCAACTCCCAACCAACTCAACGGACATCGGAAGAACCACGAAATGTTCTCGGCTTTCCCGTTTCCGAGTTCTGAGAGATTTTGCAGTTCAGAGTTGTTCCAAAGGAAGGGTCCGAGGCGAAGGCTGCATAACATAATAACGCGCAACATGGGGAACTCTGAGTCGACTTCACCAACGAATTTGAATGCCACAATTCAGAGCTATACGCTGACTTTTTTTCGATCTATAACGTCTCAACTAATGGGGCCTCAAATTCGCATGATTTACGCCTGTCAGCACAGCTACAAACACCCAAAAAAGATGGAACAGCCGACAGCCGCAAGAACGATTATTCTGGAGCTGAAAGATATGCAACGAAATCCTTTTCGGACGATCCTCCCAAGTTACTAGATATAGAGTCGACGCTGGTGCCACCACTCGTGGCTAACAAAACTCCACCATCGACTGGACTCATTCCTGCACATCATCTTCCTTCTGTTCCTGCCCTTCAAAGTACAACAGCGAGAAGTTCCAACCCTCCCACTGTAGTAAATGGTGCTAGTGCTATCAGAAAAGACAATGAACTGGGTTGCAGTAATATTTCATCTGCTCTTAGTGGAGATGCCTTACGGGGGGAGGAAAAGATTAACATTCGCGGACATGTAAATGAAGGAAAAGATTACTCCTTCGACACGACCGATGACCGCGCAAGACCAATCAATGGTGAGATTTCGACACATGCAAGTGGCGTGGCTTCAAGATCAGTACATCAAGATAAAGTGGAATCCAAGATTGCGGATGATTTGAGGAGCGTGGCGACCAATAAGCTCCAGGAATCAGCAGTGCTCCACGCCAAAGCACATCAGTGGTGGTCATACTCGTATCCTTGCACAATGAAACGGAAGGTTAAGGTGGAGTACGCTGTTCCTGAACACTTAGAATTTGCCATCACTGCACGCGCGGCGGATCGCCTCCGACTCGCATTTGCCTTTTACGACGCGGACGGGTAAAGCATATTGTCAACAAGTATAAAACAGCAGTTCGTAGTTCATGCTAGGAAAAGTAAATGCAGTCTGGTGGTTTGGGAGGAAATGCATGCACGTTGCGTGTCATGAGTGCCTACGAAGAGCTACTTTAAAACTTGAACAGGTGTGCCTTGTGTTACACTACACCATCTCTCTACTCCTGTGGAACGGCTTTTGACCTTTTCTTATCCCAGGTCGGGGGCCATTGATCGAGACGAGCTTGCGCAAGTGATGATGAAAGTTGGCGTGGATGTAACTGATCATGAACTTGACAATCTCATGCTAGAAGCTGACTCAAGCGGTAATTATCATACTGAGAAAAATAGCTGAATACACACGGATGTGCTTGCCTTCTCCGGCGAGTCTTCATTCAAGAAGTATGCTCATTTGATTCTGTATTCTCCTTCGTCCTTGGTCACGAGCACGAAGTCGGAAATCGAGAGAATATATTTCATCTATCTGGCATCATCTACTTATTGATTGCGGAGTCACAGCTCGTATCTTTGTATGCTAATTTTGCGCTCTTCTCTTTATGAAATGGCATCCTAGGTTCATAATGCTTAGCTTTGTATACTTCCTTTGCACCTCCTCTTGTGAAACGAAATCGTCAGTTGATGGAGAGATAGACTTCGGAGAATTTTGCGCTTTGATGGCATCGAACACAGGACGGAGCGCGTTTGCAGAACTCACAGAAAAGGTGCGTGTGCGCTGTACATTATCCTCAAACGATGAGCGGTGTATATCTTTGGACAAGAGACAGCAAAAATTGACATTCTCATTTCTTGGCTTGTGCGCTCCTTGCGCTCGGCGTTACATACGGGGGTTATACTCGGGTCGCTCGACAACTATGAACAGGTTGACAAAGTTGTGCAGCGGCGTGGTCCTGGTGATCCTTGCTTTGCTCCTCGTGGTCGAGCTGGCACTTGCGTCTTAGTAGTGAACAGTATCGGGTGGGTGGTGAGTGTATTTGCGCTTATCGCCGTGGCGTGGGCTCCTTCATCACTCAATGATGAAGAAGAAGGCGGAAAGAATACGTCATTTGGGTGGGCATGGACGCGAGACAGCATGAGCTTGCAAGCTGATCTGGTAAGAGGCTTATGGTTGAAGAGATACAAAAGCGTTGTTCTGCTTCTGTTTTCATTGCTTTGAATTTCTAGCCTCTACTAGTAGTACGTAGATATATGCCTTTCACTTTTCTTTGCTTCTTATCATACTCCAACAATACATGCGTTGACTATGCTTTTGCAGGTGAAAACTCTCAAGTGGCTCAAAGTCAGCGAAGTGCACAAGTCAGGGGGAGCCGGGTTTGCCCTCACTTATGGTCCACCTCTCGTCTTACTGGCGGTCTTCAGTTTGCCACTGTTGTGCTGCACGCGAGGTATAATGGTGTCATTTCTTCTAATTTATTGTTGTTCTTGATATTCTTTCTCACAGCGAAGTCTAGCTAGATGTCTATCGTACCTTCGAGTTGAATGAAAGTATCATCAAATTTAGCATTACTCTGTACTCATTGTTTCCTTCTTGTAAGCTTTACTTGTTCGTTGTCAATTCTTGCACGTGCTATCTCCCATGTCATTAACAGGCCCACTGGACTACCATTTCGTGCAACGCCTTCACGCTTTCGTCGCGCTCCTTCTCGCCCTCGTGCTCGCAGTCTCCAACGATTACCCCACATTGAACGGTTCGAGCCACAGAGCTTCCTCGAAAGATCGGAGCCGCCGGTGGCTGTACTGGACGTACTACGCTGCTTTAGTAATGCTCCTAGTAAGTATGGAAGAACGAAAGTTCAAGGATTATTTGTGCTTTAATGATGATGCAACTGCGTGTTTGAGAGCAAGAGAATCGGCTTGTGTTGATATTTTAATGAGTAGAAGGAGTTCCTTTCAGCGATGATGTTCAATGAAGACACGATTTTTTTTGTACTTTTGTTTCACTGTGTCGGTTGGAGATGCCTTCTGGAATCACGCGCACTCAATAAATGTTGCTTTTATCTTAGTTATTAGTTTACTTGAGCTTCCTTTCGAATAGTAGATACATCCGATGGTTTTACAGGACGGTCTTTGCAATATTCAAATGTACGAATACAGGCAAGCTACTGGGCGCTGTCCTTGGCTGCAAACAAATTTCAAGCAATCGTGGACAGTGAAAGCGAAGCAGCGCAAGCAATCAAAGAAAAGATTGCATTGAAAGACCAAGCGCGCACGAAAGACGTCGCTCCTCATGCAACAAAGCCCTTACCACCACGAAAGTTTGCCGTCTACAAGAATGCATTTAGAGCGAGAGGGCAGCATGCATGGATACCGACCGTCGTCAATGTCCTTGGCCAACAGCGGTAGCAGCAGCACCAGCAGAAGTCGCTATGGCCACATAACTACAAATAGAAGACAATTTGAGGCACCAAAATCAGTCTTAACCACCGCATCTGCAACGGAAGAGAGTAAAAGCAAGACGAAATCGGTCGTCATCGTTGAGAAGCCCTCACTGGAAGCTACCTCAGAAAGCGCTCTTTCAAGTAATTCGTCTGCTCCTTTCTCTTCTTCCAGCTGCCAACGAAAAGGGGCAGGCAGCGCAGTGACTGAGGATCGAACTGCACGCAGCAGCCTCGATAGAAAAATAGCCTCTGACATTGAAAAAGGGAAAGCAACACGAACCACTTTTACTGGTGGCGGGGTCTCAGGAACGCGGTAATCTTTGTATCACTCTTGCTTTCTTCCATCTAATTCATGTTCCCATCGATCGTCCCTTCTGATCACCTCCTGTGGTCTCCCACGTCTTTATTTCATGTACCACCTTCTTCGTTTTCTTCTTTTGTTTATTTTTTGCTCCGATGCATCATGCTGTCTTCCACAATTCTAGGCTTGGAGATCGGAAGTCTAGAGATATGCAGAATTCTGATTCAAGGTCCAGGGACAAAGTGCTTGGCCTCTCTCTCGATGCTGAGTTGCCAATGCTCTTCATCACGCCTGATCTTCACGCCGGCGACAGCAAGGCTCACGTCGTTGGTGACAGTGACGGTATTGTCGGTGGGGATAGCAGTTTTAGTAGGGGGCGAAACAAAGTAGTGGTCCCGAAGAAATTTCCGTTTCAAATCACAACTTCATCCTTGGCGCATCAACAAGTGGACCTAAGGTACGTCGACCCATCTGATTCGTCGCCGCCACGCGATTTTTCCTTTCTTGCCGACGACTTCAAACGCCATCCGGGCTCCTCCAAGAAAAGTGACCTCACCTATACGGTTTCTTCGCCATCCTCGTCGATGAAATACTTCCGTCCTCGTGGAAAAGCGCCTCTACCGCCAGCTCCTCCGCCGCCAACCACCCGCGAGAAATTGGTCAGCTCGCAGCTCGACATTCACAAGTGGCAAAAGCAGCGCATGAAACAGGGCGACGATTTAGGCCGAGTTCTTTGATGAATAGCTCAAAAAAGAGGAAGTGGCCCGTAACATGATCCCAGCAACAACGAGTCAATGTTCCGCCTTATGCACTTCCCGCTCATTTAGAGAGGCGACATGTGTAAAGACAGGTGCTATGATGATGACATCGCCATCTGCAGTGGAACTAACAACAAGGTCGTTCTTTGCTGCTATGTTTTTCGTATATAATTTAAGGAACCCCATGCAGCTAGAAAACGCCATAGGAATTACGAATTATAATACTTATACTATAAGGCTTATACTCTAGGTCAGTCCGCTTAATGCAACTACTGTATAATGAAACTGAAACTATTCATATACAGGATATACGAATGAGAAAGAGCTACGTAGAAGAAGTCCGAAATGCGTGCACGTGAATAAGTTTATGCCGATGTTCAAAACAAAATATGACAGGGATGAGTGCTTGCTTATAATATTCATAAGTAATGCTTTGAGACAACTAAGGAGGCTCAAACTACAAACTATGCCATGTGCCACGACCAGTGCACGCAATAATGGCACAGAAGAGTAAAGTATTTCATTTACAGTGACCCAAGAGGCCGCGTGTGGCGTTGGAGCCAATTTAGAGCGCGCTGGTCTTTTACAAGGAGAGGTTTCAAGCTCGCAGCACAGTTCGCATGGTAAGCATTGAGCCATGTTACTTCGGCAGGGCTCAGAAGAGATGCATCTATGAGGGACTGGCACATGGGCACCTGCAATAGGAAAGTAAGAAACGCCCTGCCTCAAAGCAAACTTCACCACCATTTTACAGAGCAAACAACTGAAAATTACGTGCAGTATTCCATGGAGATAGAGTCTCAGCTAAATTATAAAAAAAAGTTAGGTCACACAGAGAGGTTCAGGCACACACACACACAAAATTTGCAGTACGCTACCAACCTTCGTAACGTAGTCGAATTTGAGGAATGGGCGAGATCCCGTCGCGTACGGGAGGTCCGTCGCTGGCACGACCAAGAGATCCGACTCGATGCGCACCCCCCATTCTCCGTCGCGATAGAAACCTGGCTCGTCACTGACGTACATGCCAACCTCTGAGGGTTCAAAATTGGTGGCGACACAAGAACGAATAGAAGCAGACATAGAAACACAGAAACAGAAACATAGATGGCAGTCAATACGTGAGAAGCACCAAAAGACACGAAGACATGAGGACAAATGCGGAGAAACATCAAAAAGAAACTTACTTCAGGACGTGGATGTTTGCATTGTTTGCTCTCAGACAAAAAAAATCATCCATGCGTTTGCTGCGTACTATGTTCTAGTGCTTTGCTTTTAGCAGATTTACTCCCTCACCGATGGGTTCCAAATAGTATGCGAGCATGCGCGAATTCTTGCGAATCACGTTCCCACTCACGCTCCCACCACCAATGCCCATGGGACCTTCGTGAACATTCAAGTATGCGCCAATGCCGTGCCCGGTGCCGTGGCCATACGTGAGCCCATCCTTTGCATTTTTAAGACAAGCAACGAGAGTGAATTAAGTTGTGAAAAATTGCTCCTCCTGGAGCCGTTCGAAGTCCTTCACCGTGCGCAACTACTTCGAATTCTGTTATTTTCCTCCTGGTAAAACAGCCCCCCTCCCCAAATGCATCTATACCTGCCAAAGGGGCGCGCGAGCCATTGCGTCGAGGAATATACCGGGCGTGCCGGCTGGAAATACGGTATTGGCCATCGCCGCATGGCCCTAGTACAGCAGTAGAAGTGGCGGAATTAGAGTACACATGTTACAGGCGAGGCGTAATTGTATTGCCTCGCATCACTAAGCTGCGGTTTTGACAAAGAGAAAAAGAAACCTTCAAAGTGATACTGTAGCACTATTGTGCATGTGTGCATTTCTCTATCACCACCTGCAAGACACGCGTGTAGGCTCTTTTCTGGTCCTCCGAAGGATGATCGCCAAAGTACATGGTCCGCGTCACGTCCGTGGTGCCATCGACATACTGGTTGCACAAGGCAGGGTGTGGGAAGATATGGTATCTTTATGAGTGCGAAGGAAGGAGTATTGTGAGACCGTTTTGTTAAGTATTAGTCTCGAAGGCAGTGACGAACTCGTGAGACTTATCAGTGTTCCAATTACGTAGGTTACGATCCAAAGCTAAGTAGGAATCTAATTCAAGTGGGGGTGATGAGTGGGAATGAATGGACGCAAGTCAGACATACCTGGCCGCCCGTGGGCTTGCCCGTGTCAAGGAGATACATGACGTCCTTCGTAAGCAGTGCATCTTCGCCGGGCGTGGGCTTGTAGTGAATGATCTAAACATCAAGGAATCATAAGTGATAAAAATGTGATTCATAAAAAAAGAGCCAGTCGACAATGATAAATAACTAAAGCTTAAGCTCTTGCTTAATCAATGGCTCCAAGAATGACGATAAAATGGCTACGCATGCTAAATTCCCCACTCCCTAAGATTCTTTCGAGAGAACGCAATTTCTTTGCTATTTATTCACCGCAGCGTGAGCGCCCACGGACGAAATGGTCTCAAACGAATCTCCCATGTAACCGCCTACCGCTCGCCGGTACTCTTTCAGCCGCTCCCCCAGCCGATGCTCGTGCAGCTCGGAGGAGGAGGCGGCGGACGAAACAGCACTGGCATTCGTCTCGTCCGTAGCGTGTGCTGCTTGAGGCTCTGGTTGTGATGAGTTAACTTCTTCCTCAATTTCAGCTAAAAATGCAACCAGTGCCGCCTTTTTTTACCACAAGAGGGATGATGCGAATAGAAATTAGGGTAAATAAATTCAAGAGAGAAAAGTAAGTTTGCATATACTAAAGAGAACGCATATTGTTAATTCATTACTGAGGGAACATCAAGATGAACAGATGTTATACCTAAGTACTGCAACTGCTTTCTTGTTTTCTACGTAAGTCGATCACATAATGTACGAAATGCAAGCAGCCGAACAAACACAGATGGGCACATACCGAGTCGCGGAGAGCTGCTCCTTTGATTCCGTCCATTTCCATTCCATTTTTGCGCGCTTTGAAGGCTTGCACTGGGCTCACCTTCATAATTGAGAGAGTTTAGGAAGGGAAGACATAACACTAAGGAAGAGAACAGTCATCAGTGATCAAAACCAACAATAAGGCTGAAAAGCATACAACTCTAAAGTACAAAGCAAGCACTGTAGGAGGAGCCAAAATACTAGAGAGGAAAAAAAAATAGAACTTTTGAAACGTTGCGCGCACTGCACTCACGTCTGCTTCGATTATTCGGGCTCCGGATGCTTCCACGGCTGCTTCGACGGCGAGGGAGCAGCACCCTTTGTCGACCAGCACCGCTACCGCTGGTTCGGCGGAGGATGACGCCGCGCGACTTTTCTTCGCCCCCACATCCACCAATTGGGCCAAATCGGTCTCGAATGCCTGGTAAGGCCGCAAAGTAACGTTCGAATCAGCCATTGCTTCAATGACGCCTTCTCCGAGCCACGACCAGTCCACGTCACCGCTGCCACTGCTGCTGCTGGTGCCGCTCTTGTCAATACCACTGCTGCTGCTGCTGCCGCTGCTATTGGCAACGATACTTCCAGTACCGCGCCCCAGGAACAAAGACACTCGGTTGTGGGTGCCCACTAGTGCGTACGCGAAAAACACCGGGTTGCAGGCAATGTCAGAGCCGCGCAAGTTGAAGAGCCACGCCACCTGATCCAAAGCCGTCACTACCAGCACAGCGCAACCCGCGTCCACCATGGCTTCGCGCACCCGCACCACTTTGCTGGCCACCGTTTCGCCTGCGTACATGTCTGGGTGCACTTGAATGGGCTGCCGCGGCACCGGTGGCCTTCGGCTCCCCCACAGGAGATCCACCAAGTTATCTCCGGGGACCCCAATGAGCACAGGTCCACCACTCGAAGCACTGCCGCTGCCACTGCCGCTGTCATGCACACCACTCGTAGCGCCATCCCCAGCGCTCGTTGCACCAGCAGCACCAGCAGCGCTAGCACCAACCGCTCCACTCTTCGCGCCATCCTTCATATTGGCCCACTCCGCTTTCCACGCTCGTGCTTTCGAAGCATCCAGCACTGTTGGGTCTACGCCCACTTTAGCGCCACTCGGTAAATTGGCTGCGAGCCAAGCTTGCACTTCTGGCACGCCCAGTTCAAACGCTTTCATAAGCACCCATTCCGACCCTTTCAATTGTTCGGCGGCCTGCTGAAAGTACCTTCGAAGTAAATGAAGGAAGAAAACATTAGATACTCAGATACCACAAGTAAATATCTTTTCAATTCGATAGAAAAGTTTAACGTTTCGGGAGAAATGTATGATTGTAGCTCAATCGTTCTTACTCATTACAAAACTAACTACGAGTTGCATTTGATTTGAAGTGATTCTTACCGGCTGTCAGTCCACACTAGAGCCTCATTTTGAGTCACGACAGCTGTGCCAGCAGAGCCCGTAAATCCACACAAATGCCGGCGCCGCTCGTCGCATTCACTCACGTATTCGGACCCGTGAGCATCTTCCGAGGGCACCTGCGATCATTGCGATTCGTTAGAATCATGTGGTTAAAGTTACCTACTGCCTAAATGTGTAGCAATGTGCCAACACTCAACACGAATTTCTGGAGAACGCGGCACGCAGCGTGGTGATGAGAGTACTCTAGTTTAAAGAAATGTACATTGGTCTTCGATACTCTAGATGGTACTGCATTGCCATGGTGTTACCAAGTAAGCGTCGAGCTCTCGCTGTTGCATCAGGCCTCGTAGAGCAGTTAGCTTTTGCGCCGTGCTCAAATCTCCCGGAGCTGCACATAAAGGAATACCCGGCTTGAAGCAGCATGGGCAACTCATCTGCGCGAAAGCGCCTGGAATGTTGGACATCGTGAATTCCTTGATATGTCTGTTTCTCAACACGGGTCTAGAATTAGGAAGATAATATATATTATCGGCTGATGACTCGGCTGACTGACTTATGTCTGTATCTGTAACTACAGATGTAGCTTTAGCTAGCTAGCTAGCTAGCTACAGATAGAACAGACTACATAGACGACTCCAGTAGCTAAATTCGTGCTGTTCTCACGAGTCCCGAGCAAGTGTTGACACGTTGACACGAACGAGAAACGACGAGAAAGATCGAAAGATCGTGCAGCCGAGCGAGAGCCACAGAGCTACAGTAGCTTATCTTAGCTACTATGCAGTAAGCTCACAGCTCCTTATGATATCATAACCGGCCATACCCAACAATCTTCTACGAGCGGGTTCTGTATGTTGTTGAGTGCGATCGGCGCAGTTTTCGCTCTTTTCTTGACTACTACGCTGCAGGCACAGCTGCATGGTTCCAACCATTCACAGTCACAACTCCTGGCAAATCAACATGCAAGAAGTTTAAATCATAGCTTCATTCAAAATTCTTCGACTAGTAGGCGACAGCTGGCAATTCAAAGTACTCGTAGTGCTAGCAATGGCAATGCAATTTCACAACTACAGGCCGTTCAAATCGAATGGAGCCGTTCGCTCAACACTATAAGCTGGTCAGGGTCCGTTGACCCTAAGCATGACGGTACCTTGGGCTGCATTAATCCAGCACCTTTTGGTCGTCAATGCACCAGTCATCGAGTAGACGCGCTCTACAGCTGCCTTGAAACAGGCTGCAAAGTTGTTTTGTGCCCTGACCAGCGCCAGTATACCTACGACCCTGCTGGCTGGTTGAAAAAGAAAGGCATTGAAGGACCGATATGCATGCTGCGCAACCATGTCAATTCCGACACAAACAAGAATCACGGCGTGTGTGAACCCAGCGGATGCACGAAGTGGGTATTGCAACGCGGCACACTAGGCTCGTTTGTTAGCAGTGAGGTTGTGCAGCAGTTTATGGGCGATTTCTTACCCAGCTTAGCAGTTCTTGCCATTGTGCTCCCTAACAGACTCCTGGAATACGAGTGCCGTGGGGCAAAAGTCAACCCCAAAGTCCCTACCTATTGCGGTTGTTTGGACATCGGCGGTCAGGTTCTCTCTCAAAGATCTTTTGGCACGAAGACCACAGGCGGCGTTGTTTGCGTTACCGGGCAACGACGCCAACCAACCCCAGTCTTACGCACTTGGTGAAGGGAAAGTAGCCGATAGTTCAAAGTTCCTATCCTGCTCTCCGAAGTTGCAATGCTTCATCGTGTGAATTTCCGTGCCCTTTGTGATACATTCGTGGTTAGCGAGCGACGCTCCAGGTTTCCAGCTTTTGAACTCACGATAGTGGCTCATGGAATGCCGGTGAAGCTAATCAGATGGCGACACCCTCTCAAGGATTCGCCAGCTCTGTAAATAATTTCTATCTATTTTTCGTTGGTCTTAAGGAATTCGTTCTTGTGAAGAGACTAAGCCGTTTCGTTTGTTGTCTTTGGGGACCACGGCAAATCGCAGAGCTGATGATGCTTTCATTGGCCCTTTGAGAAAGCAGTTGCTGAGCGGCCTCCAGAAATCTGTGCGCTAGTCACTTACTCAGCAGGTTAAGTGGTTCTAGGTGTTTGGAGGTCACAGAAGTGGGGGTGTGAGATACTTACTAGTATATGCCATGCGCATGATGCCAGTATACCTCCATTATTAGTTTTTGGTCCTGTCTAGAGATATCGCACCTGTACCTGTCTTCGAGCTAACTCTCACTCCGATGCCTCCCAATAGGAACTTATTATCCAGTCTCAAGTTTTCATTTTCATAGGAGTAAAAGATAAACACTGCATTGCAAAAACTTACAGCTAGCTAAAGAAGACTCGGGCTTTGCGATTTTTAATGGTGTTTCTCTGCAATTGGGAAGTGCATATTTAGTTGAGATATGCTTCGGGCGCATCTTCGGTTACTCGGCCGTGCGAGTTGCACATTCAAAAAAATGGCCGCACTTGAACAACCAGGCGAGTAGGCATGTGTGAGCAGCGTGTGTGCGCATGTGAAGGATCCCTAAGATTTGGGCTTGATGCGAGCAATGCACTCGATTTCTACTGCGACACCAAGGGGTAAAGCGTTTGTGCCAATGGCCGACCGCGCGTGTTGCCCACCCACCTTGGAATGAAAAAACAGGAAGAACGTGACTTGACGCTGAATTCTTCATTCGGACATATGGTCTTAAAATTATAATTTCAAGCAATTTTACCTCTTTTCCAAAGACTTCGCCTAAAACGTCGGAGCAGCCGTTTACCACGAGATGCTGCTCATGAAAGTTGTCAGCGCTGGCTACGATTCCAAACACTTTCACAATCTGGGACAGGTGCAGTAGTATAATCAAACTTTGTAGAATAGTATGCTGAGAATCATATAAATGTTTTTTTTCAAGGGTTAATGTGAGAGTGAGTCCTTTCAAAGCAATCAAGTTTGTCTCATTGTTCAAATAACCTTTTCGACGCGGTCGAGATCACCGTCAAGCGACTCCTTTAGTGAAGCTACCAAGTTTAAGCCACACCACCGAGCTGCCTCATAGCCTTGAGAAACTACCAAGCCAACTTCATCGTTTGAATCTGCTTCTGGAACAAGCTTACCCTTAATCAGGTCGCCAGCGCCGTCCTTCGCAGGTAAATGGCCACTGAGGTACAACAAGTCGCCGTCCTGGCTCACTAAATTGTAGTTTGCCTACCGGCGCATGCACCAAGTCTTAGAAGAACGTAGAGAACTAAAAACTCATCAGCCTGATATGCTAGTGTTGAATCGAGCAAGATTTCACGAGACGCCTACAAGTAGTACTGGTCATCGGTAGTTCATCACCTTCGGCAAGCCAGGTGGAGGAAGCACAATGCCAGCATCATTCATGCGCTCATCCACGACACCCGCCCGGATCACAGTGGTGAGACCAAATGTTCTTTTCATCGGAAGGAAGGCTGAAGCTGGCGAAAGCAACACGAGTGCGAGTACTTGCTTCATTGTTCAAGCTAGCTTCGTCGAATCTTGAAGCGGAAAACGCAGGAACACGACGACCGACGACGGGAACACCGGAACAAGGACCGGAAGAAGAAAATAAATTCGAGGGGGGGGATAAAAAAACCCAGTCCTTCTTGGCACCCCTTTTTTTCTTCGTCGGACCATCCGCATCGCCACGAAGGACACAAGACAAAATGGCGTCCATTGACGACAAGCGGAGTGGGATGGACGAGGACAAGAAGGAAGATGAATATTCGACGGGGCCATTATCTGTTCTCATGCACTCGGTCAAGCACAATTCACAGGTATGGATGTATGCGAGTGTTTATAGCTGCTTATAGCTGCGCACCTTAGCACTGGCGTTTCGTACACTTCGACTACTCTGAAGCTAATCTGGTGCGCACACACATAGGTGCTCATCAACGTTCGCAACAACCACAAACTGCTGGCTCGGGTGAAAGCTTTTGATCGCCACTGCAACATGTAAGCTTTCCCCGCCATTCTGCGCCTTGTGAGATGAAGCTGCGCACAGAGTCTATCACGCGTGGGGTGCTTATATCGTAGCTAGCATGAAAGACATGTACCAAATAAGGAAGCATTTTTTTCATGACATATAGCAAATTTTGCCTAGGTTACTCTGGTCGTTACTGCGCCTGACTGAACCGCTCCATGCATGAGTCGTTTGGTTTCTCCTCTTACTCTCTCTCTCTCTCTCTCTCTCTCTCTCCCGTTGCACTGCCCACCCCTGAATATGCCCTACCCTTTACCGCGGCAGGGTGCTGGAGAATGTGAAAGAGATCTGGACAGAAGTGCCCAAATCTGGCAAGGGCAAGTCGAAAGCTGCCCCGGTAAGTTCCCGCATTTGTGTTTATGTTGCGGCCTGAGGCATTCGTCCGTGTAGGTCTCAGTGCCCGCTCCTGAACTGCTATTGAAGGCTTCGGAGCTCATGATTTGATGAGCTCACCGCCCTTCTCTCCCTCTCTCTCGATGTGATATTCCAGATCAACAAAGAGCGGTACATCAGCAAAATGTTTTTACGCGGCGACTCGGTGATTATTGTTTTGCGAAACCCGTCGGGCATGGGAGACAGCAAATAGAGCACTTACCTTCGAAGAACCACAAACACGTAGCGTGCCAAGATGCAGCCGTGGTGGCAGTGGCCAGGATAGCATTTTGTGCATGGCTTCGTTGCACGCGCGGAAGGAGCAGCTTCAGGCTTGTACGCATCTGACATGGCGCCTGCAGTGGCCTTCTTAGCAAACAAAGGAGACGAGAAAGATTGAACTCATTTCAACCAATTACCACCCATTTCTTATTTTAAGCCTCTATTTCTCTCTTTTTATTTATGCGCTTGCTTTTGTTCTTTTTCATTTTTTCCGTGTGCCTACTCATGGGCACTTAGCACACAAACGGAGAAACATCACCCGGGTAATTATACCGAAAAATATGGGTAATTTCGTTTAGAGTTTCGCATTGCGCATTTGAATAAATGGATTATAATTCGGGCCACCAGTAGAAGTAGGAGCAATCGAGCAATCCCGAAGCCTATAACGGATAACGGAACTCGAACTCGGAACTAAGAAGCACATGGCCAAATGAGCGCGAAGCCACAAGTCTGCACCCCAGGTAAAGTAAAGATTAGATTAGATTATACTCCCCAATTGCAAAGAAACAACAACAAATAGCATAAAGCTGCGTTTTGATGAATCCTCCAGAACAAGTCTGACTGGGCT
>Ga0307982_1002381_pt1 | contig 15224 bp, 9 predicted proteins | sample OrgLakmetagen989_FD_201847 | JGI IMG/M metagenome (GOLD analysis project Ga0307982, IMG submission 201847) | Saline water microbial communities from Organic Lake, Antarctica - #989 | ecosystem: Environmental > Aquatic > Non-marine Saline and Alkaline > Saline | place: Antarctica: Organic Lake...
CATTAAATAGCAATAACCTAGGAAGCCGGCCAACCCCCGAAGCCCTCGTGCCCTGGTAGGAGCTTCGCGCTTCATACATATGCCCTGTGCGCCTGCTACTCTCTTTTCTGACTTCTAAAGCTATTCTCTGCGCTCCTGGGATTTACTACTGCATAATTTATGTGTTAGGAAGCCAAAAGACGATCAGCGGCAATTTGGACGCTATTCCCTGCAGCAGCTAAAGCAGCAAGAACTGCGCCTCTGTCGAAGCCCATCCCCATCAGAGTCGCGACGTCGTCCTCAGATGGCGGTCCTGCTGGCGTGGCATCACGCAAGAAAGCAGCCTCAGCGTTGGCGTCCGCCGCCCCCGCACCGCCTCCCAAGCCGCCATCGCGACCCTGCTCCGCACCACCGCGCGCACCTGGCAGCCGCGGTAAAGGCGGCGGAGGCGCACTTGCCACGAAGGGCGCAAAGACACGCGCCATGCGAACGGCGAGGCCAGGGAGCCGCCAGCTCTGCACCTCACCGATATTGCTCGCATAAAGCCAGCCGCTGAGAAGGCCGCACGCAGCAGGAAGCAATGATGACGTACCCTGCCCGCCGAATAGCTGCCGCAATCAACAAGCATGGATGAAGAACAAATAATTGTTTGTGGCATGGTAGCGTGCATGCAGGAAAGCACAAATTCATCCCAAGGCACGAACACCCCTAACGCACCGGCACTAGGAAGGCGTAGAAAGGTGCCTTGTCCGTAAATTTCAAGCCACAAATACTGAACATTCTAGGCTGCGTGACGGGCACATAGATGTGGTGCATTACAAGCAGGGCAGCGAGCAGCGGGAAAGGCCCTGTAGAAGGATCTTCACCGAAAGTGAGACTCAAACTCGCGAGCAATGTGGTACTCAAAGTGGTCACTAGTACAACGAAAGCTCCGAACTTTTCGGTGCCCATCATTCGTTCGAACTTTCGAAGTTCATAGAGGTAAGCAAGCCCGACGGCGATCTCGGACGAATTGCTAAATGGAATCTGGTACGCGAACAGACGCCAAAACTGCCTCGACGCTATTACGCGACTTGGATCGAGTTGCACGCTTCTCAAGATGTCAAATTTCAGAACTGCTAGGCTACTGAAAGCAGTAGTATAGAAGAGGAACTTTGAAACCGGGGCCCGGTAGAACCAGCGTGCGGACATTCTCAGGGTGCGTATACTGAGGGGCCGAGGAGAACGGAGGATATTCTTGTAGAGAGACAGAGAAACCGAGAAACCACACGCAGCAAACGAGGCGAGGTTCTGGTAACTTATTACTTCTTGGTAACGTGGCAACAAGGGTTTGTAGATACGACCAAGGGTATTGATACGACCCTTGGTGGTAATGTGATAATGAGCTTACAGAGGGGTTCATTTCTTTGGAAGACAGCTTGCTTATAAAAGACAGCCCTGCCGCTGTCCGCGCGCGCGCCGCGTGCTCTTCATTTACTTGTGTAGCAAGCAGCAGCCTGCCTCTAGAATACGAGGAAGAGATGGGGTGCCACTATTAGATGAGGACTCCGATTACACTGGATGCAATGAATGTTTTCTTGTTGTAGCTAGCGCTTTTCAACTGTATAGTAGCCTCGCTTCTCTATATTTGCTTTTAGAACTGCTGTAAAGCGGGTTGATTTAAAAAAAACTGACGACCATGGAGGACTCACGCATGGCTAGATACGAGCAGATTAGAGTACTAGGAGAAGGAAGCTTTGGCAAGGTGTATTTGATGAGGCAGCGTGATGAGCGGCAATTAGTGTGCGTAAAAGTGATTAAGATCAAGAACATTCCTCGCAAGGAGCGCGAAGCATGCAAAATGGAGGTGGATTTGTTACGCCGCCTCAACCATCCGAACATTGTCGGTTACCGCGAAAGTTTCGTTCACTCAAACAAAGAATCGCTGTGCATCGTGATGCAGGTATGTAGGTGCCATTGCGTCACTCTAGCTTTGAGATAGGGCGACAAACGTACGCTGTTCTGATGGCAGGCGCTGCACACAACTTCCTTGATGAGCATGTTGCATGTCCTCTTTCTGCACATTTAATTTGCAGCTCCTCAATTTACCTCATTTAACTGGACATAGTCAAATGCTGTTTCAACATTCCAATCGTTGAATTTACAGCAGTCTTACTTGGATTCAAACTTAATCTAACATTGTTCGCTTCTCTTCTCTCCTATTTGGTGAACAGTACTGCGACGGCGGGGATCTTTGTGACGTTATCAAAGGCGCCAAGAAAGTGCTCTTTCCTGAGGCACGTATTTTGCATTGGTTTGTGCAGATGGCGCTAGGGTTGCAGTACATGCACCAGGAACGAGTGTTGCACCGCGACCTGAAGACGCAAAACATCTTTTTGCTGGGCAACGGGCGGCTGGTGCTGGGAGACCTCGGGATCTCCAAGGTGCTCGAGGGCACCATGGACTTTGCCAGCACGTGCATTGGGACGCCGTACTACATGAGCCCTGAAATCTTCAAAAACAAGCCGTACAACCACAAGTCCGACATCTGGGCCCTCGGCTGCGTGCTTTACGAGATGACCACCCTCAACCACGCATTCAATGCCCAGAGCCTCAAGTAAGAGAGACGCAATACGCAATACATTATCGTATTGGCGTGGGGCTTATAATAACTGCAATTTCTTCCAATATTCACCTGCACTCCCCACCCTGAAATTTCTTCGCCTTTTACCCCTTCAAAAACAGCGGATTGGCATGCAAAATCATCAAAGGGCGCTACCCTCCCATTGATTCCAAGTACAGCTTGGCTCTTCAGGACCTGATCAAAGGCATGCTGTCGACGGCGCCTGGCGCGCGGCCCGACCTCGAAGTGATTCTGAAGAAGCCCTTCGTGAAGCGCCACGTGGCCGGCTTCTTTGCTGACGTCAGCAGCCGCCCCGCCGACTCGGTCAGCGACGCGACCATGGCGGTGCAGCTCGCCGTCAACCGCGGCAACAGTGGCGGCGGCAAGGACGACTTAAAGCCTGAGGCCGAATCGCTGCGGAAGCAATTGCAGAGCTTGGGCCTCAACGACTTGATTCGGGACAATTCCGCGAAATCGAACGGCAGTAACCCTTTGAATGGCCCGCCCTCGTCCGCCAAGGCAGCAGTGGCGGCGGCGCGGCAGCAGTCGTCAGCGCTGCGACGCGAGGAAGACCGACGCTCGGCGGTAGAGTCTGCTCTGGACCGCCTCAAGGGTGAGCGAGAAATGCGAGCGCGCAACGCGCGAGCTCTGCGGGAGCGGCAACAGGAGCGAGACGCGGCACGAGCGGCAGGCGTGCCACGTCAGAGGCGCGCTTTTGGGGCTGGTGGCAACCTCAATGGTGGCGGCGGCGGAGGCCGAGCGGTTGGTGGCAACAATGGTGTTGGGGGTGGCGGTGGGCTACCCGACCGCGGGCCTCGCGCACAGCCGTCGAAAGCGGCTCACCAGAGGCGGCGGCCGGGCGGCGGTGGTGGTGTTGGGGGTGGCGGAGCAGTCTTGCCGCAAGGCGGGTGGCGGCCCTACGGTGCTGACGCCATCAGAGACCGCCGGCGAGGTAGTGGCGACGCGATAGCACCCTCAGACCCTAGGGATGTGGCCAAGCCGCCCGGTATGCGAGGAGAAGGGCGACAAGGAGTGCCCCCTGCGAGTGGCGTTCGAGGCCAGGCAGCTCCACGGGACTGGGAAGGAGAAGCGGCCGCTGCATCGGCACAGGCGGCTCAGGCTGCTCAAAAAGCTGGCGCTGCACGAGAGCGAGAACGGCTAGCGGAAGCCGCGAGGCGTGAAGAGAGGCGAGAGCAAGAGCGAGCGCGTGAAAGAATGCTGCAGCTGGCGGAGATTGAAAAGCTCAAGGAGGCCAAAGTTGAGCTGGACCGACGCGAGAAGCAGCGCCGGTCGCGGGCTGAACTGAAAGGTGCGAAAGGCGACGACGATGATGAGGCGTATCCTGGCGGTACCAATGGCGGCAGTGGCGGGGCTAAGGCTGTCGGCGCTGATAGCACTCAGCAGCAGCAAACCTTGCTGGTGCAAACCCGTAATCAGGCAACTTTACTGGATGTGCCGGTAGGATTACCGGCAGCGGGCGCTTCGCCCAACTCGCTTGCTGCTGGCCCCACAACGGCAGTGGCACCAGGCAACGACGCTACTCTGTTGTCCGCAACACGCACGAACAACGCGACCTTGCAGGACGCCACCCTCTTGCGGGCGAGCGATGAAGACGGGCCTCCAAACCCTCACATCCCCACTGCTGATGCAGCAGGAGCACCTAGTCGAGGTCGCGAGCCGGTTCCATTTGACCCCTTCACGCCGCAGCGCTCCCTCGCCCGCGACGACCCCCCGCCCCTAGCCGAAGCCAAGGCAACCCGCTTGGCACACGCCTCCAACCGAAGCCGCCGCGGCGACAGCCCTAACAGCGGAAGAAGCGCTTCTCTGGTGGATTCAGCCCGAGGTGGAGGTGCGGTGTCAACTCGAGACCGTGTGTTGCGGGCTAAAGCGGAACGGTCCGAGGCGGAGCAGGAGGGGCGGCGGCGAGAGCTGGTCGAGTCGATGGGCGACGCACTGCAGCAAAGAGCACAAGCCAAGGACCTGCACCGGAAACAGTACGAGTCCGCGCTCGACCGCCAACCTTACTCCACGAGGCCTACTGTAGTGGCGCGCGCCAATTCAGAGCCTGTGGCGCATAGCGAGGCCCTAGCCAATAATAGCCCAGGCAGCGAGTCGATTGGTCAAATAGCAGAGCCCAAGGAGCCTGTTAACATAGCGTCCTTACTCGAACCACACTTGAAAGACGACGAAGGAAGTGCGCCATCTTTGTCGTCCAAAGCAGAGGTAGCCGATTCATTGAATGCTGACGAGCTCCTCGCAAAGCTTCAGGACGAAAGTGGAAGTGGTGGGAAGTTCCGCCTTCAAGTCGTGGACGAATCAGGTAGCGGTTCCGCGTTAGGAGGAGGAGCAGAAACTACAGGAGGAGGCGCTCGTACGGATTTTACTGAGGCAAGCCACATCGAAAGCGATGATTTGAGGTCTAGCAGCGACGGCGACGATTCGATCAGCGACTTCAACAACGACAGCGGCCGAGATGACGACAATAGCGACCAGGAAGGCGCAGGGTGGGCGCGGCCTGAATTAGGGGAAGGCGAGGGGCAAGACGCTGCTGAGGAAGACTTAGCCAAGCGACAAGCAGCGCTAGAAGAGGAGCTCAAGACCTGCACCCTGAGAGTGGACGAGTTGCGCAAGACCTTGCACCAGACTCGCTCCTTCATCAAAGCCAGAACGTCGCCGTCGTCGATGCGCGACCCAGGGGCCCGTCCTGTGCGTCATTCGCCTGCAGCAGCTGGGCATGAAAGCGGTGGCAGTGGTGCTACAGGTGGCGAGGACAACACCGGCAATTTGGATGACGAAGTCGAGTGTTTCTTGGAAGAAGAAGACGAAGATTCCGATGACTTTGGGAGCGTGGGCACGGCAAACGAGAGCGAAGAAGAGGAAGAGTTGCACGCTAACAGCGCGCTCATTCGGGAAGCAACCGACGGAGTAGGGCCAGGGCTTCACCACCTCAACATTCCACCCCCCCTCGCGCCGGTGACTCCAAAGCGGCAACCGATCAAACCTTCCTCGTACGCATGGTCTCCTCCTGAAGACGTGGACGGAAGCAGCAGCGGTGCTGCGCGAGAGCTCTCCGACGCGCCGTCTCCAATGGGACGACTCGCAGACCGCATCAAAGTGCTGCGGCAGCGCTGCATCGAGGGCTTGGGTGAAGAAGCGTTCGAGCGCGCGCACCGCTATTTGAAGGCCATGCAGGACGCTGAAGACGCCGGCGTGGAGTTTGGTGGAGAAGGCCACACCAGCACGGATGCCAAGCTAGCTGATATCATGGGCCCTCATCGGGTTCACTTTTCAAGCTTGATTGACCAGCTCATCTTCATGGAAGACACGCTCCTTGACTAGCCACCGCAATACTGGAAGAAAAGCAGCGGGTTGGGATGAAAACGTGTTCAAAGTTGCGTGCTCTCTATCGATTTGATTGAATTTCCTCGGGTGACAGCCCTTCAAACTGCGCAATCCGTCCGTAACGGGCAAGTCGCCCTTACTCATCACTTATCGCAATTCTTCATTCCAAGTGGGGTTATATTCAGTAGTAATAGTATAAAGTATAGTGTTTAAACTATAGAGAAGAGCCATGCATTGTACATAGAAATTATAGATTATACAGATGATTCAAATTTTAAATGAATTATAAGAAATATAAGCCATTAGGCGACTACCAGAAATCCGTTGCTTTCAATCTCTAAATCCACCTTCCGAATAGCCATGGCCCATGTGACGCACGCGAAATAAAAACAAGAGGCAGATAGGCAGAGCGGTAGAGCCACCGTGCTTTTGATTCCCGAGCAGCGCAATGGAAGGAGCTGGAAGTCAGAAAACCCCCAGCGCGGTTTCTCTATCAACTGCTGAATGGCACTTGGAATTCTAACATGGTTGAGGAGCTTCCATAAAAGGAATGCACTAGTTTACCAGAAGCATCTCAGGAACACCTCCTACGCCACCGAGGCGGCATTCACGGCTACAGCGTAGAGTTGTTGCACGAGGACTTCAAAGTCTTGGGCCATGAGGAAGGCGTCCACCGGCCCCATCACCAGGGGGTCGTCCACCAGCACCAAGTCCTTCAACGCCGCTGCCAGGCGAGGCCCCACCGCACCTTCGCCTTTGAACTTGGCCGCCACCGTGAGCGCAACCGCGTACCGCTTGCGCTGAGCCGCGGCTGAGAGGGTGGACGGTGGCACCTTTGCAGCTGAGGGGTCCTTCGGCCAGGCCCCGACTCCATCGTCGTCGTCGTTGCCGTCGTCATCCTCGTTGCCGTAGCTGCGGTGGGGTGCACTGCCAGAGGCGTCTTCGCTCTCTGCAGAGCCGTCGCTCTCGTCTGCATCTTCCTCGTAGTCACCCCGGTTCAACAGAATCTGAAGTTGGTTGGCGCTTAAGCGCCGTGACATGAGAGGCTTCACGTCGTCTACTTCGCCACTTCCGTCAGCGCTCGTTTCTTCGTAATCTTCGTCTTCCTCACTGTTCTCTTCATTCCTACCCTCATCTGAGTCTTCACTGTCGTCTTCACTTGCCATCTCGTCATCGTATTCGTCTTCGTTGTCGTTTTGGGCACCGTCTTCGTAGTCGCTTCGGTTCAACAGCATTTGCATCTGGTTCGCGCTCAGTCGCCGTGACATGAGAGGCTTCACGTCTTGATCTGAAACAAGCGACGAATGAAACAGCATAATGCGCGTCAAAAATGAAAAGGAAGCCTCTCTCGACCTGGTGCATACTCTCAATTAACATTCGTGCAATCATTTCTCTTCTATAATCATAACGTTACCATGCTCATCGTCACTGCCTTCGCTCGAGCCTTGGTCGCTCTCCTCACTCGAGCTGCTCGCATAGTTGGCAGTCTCGAAGGCACGGCGCCTCGCTTCTTCATCTTCAGCAGCTGCGGCTTCCTGGTTGCTGACTTGCCCAGACATGAGCTCTGACGACGCGATAGCGTCCCGCCACTGGTCTATCTCATCTTCGTTGGGCAGCCGGCCGTGCCGCTGAGCGAACTCTTCAATCAACAGTTCCAGCACTTCCGCCATTTCGTCCTCCTCCTCTTCCTCGTCATCATCGTCGGCGCCAGCTCCATACATATCGTCACCGCTATCACTACTATTGCCTTTCGCTTCGGGATGGGCGAGGTCGTCAAGACTCAATCCCGCAGAGCTCTCAGCAACATCGGGAACTGGGTCTGGAGCTAGTGAGAGCACAGGAATACAAAGATTGAGAAGAACGCAGAAATGAAACGAGGCCAGAGTGAGAAGACAAGGCAAAGTTAGGATACAATGAGCGCTAAGAGAATAAAACTTGAGTTCCTAACCGTGAATTTTTCGCCCCGACAGAAGGTACTCGCGCTCGTCCGCGGTACCCTTATCATCAGCGTGCGCTGGCGTCTGCGCAAGAGGAACTTCCTCTTGCTCCGCATTGTCAACTGTTACTGCGACCGGGCTCTCGGCATCCTTTCGTTCCACTTCTACCCAGCTATCCATGTCATCCTCAGGAGTGTTTGGAGAGTCCGCGGTTGCAGGAGGAACCTCTAGCTTACTTCCCTCTGGCTCCTCCTCCTCGGCCTCTTCATCGTCGTTCTCACCCTCCCCGACGACCCCACCTGCTTTTTTTTTCTTCCGACTACCTTTGCCACGGCGATTTCGCTTCTTTTTAGCTGGTGCAGCAACGCCATCATCGGTGTTTTCTGGCAACTCGGAGCCGGCGCCTTCGCCCTCTTGTGAAACTGCCTCTGGGGCAACCGACGCTGCCACGCGCTCCTCTGGGTCAACTCCTTGTTTGTCTTCTTTGTCGAGGGGTGCATCCGATGATTCAGGATGCTGTGCTGCAGCAGCTGCTGCTTTAGCTTTAGCTTTTTGAGCTGCACTCTTCTTCTTTGCCATTGTTTGTGTCTACGCAGTCCGAGAGATTTCTGTCGTGATTTTTTGAACGCATGTCAGATAGAAGTCGTTATCTTTACCGGCGATGCAAAGATAATGCTCTAAAGCAGCAAAACAAAATCTGTGAGCTAGAGTTTTTTTTTCCATTTCAAAACAACAGTTCATATTCCCACCGTTCAGACTTCACTACAGGCCGAGGCAAGGCGGCTTCGCGTGATGCTAGTTACTAAGAATGTCAGTTTTGAATGTCGTCCGAACGAGAAACGAGAAGCCCAGAAAGAAGTCACGTATTTCGTACCACATTAGGTGGTGTCAATTGCTCGTCAAGAAACTGCCAATGCCGCCGTGTCCTCGTTTTACTCGTTACTCGTTACTCGTTCGATGGGCTGTGTGCGGTGTTGCGATGCCCTTTCATTATAAGGGCCTATTCATCGTTTGCTAGACAGGAATTCTCTCGATTTTCACCTTACCAAGCTTGGTATTCTCTCGCAGACCATCTGTCCGTTCTTCTCCCGAAGCTTTGCGACCCTAGTGGAGTTGAGCAGTCTTCGGGCTAAAGTGAAACTTGTCACTTTCGTCCTTGTTTCAGTTGTAATTGCCGACTTCGATAGATCGGGCGATGGCTAATAGACGCTCAGCTGAACCATCCACATGGCAGACCGCTGCTATGGCTCGTTTGATTAGTGCAGAATCCACTTCATGCGACCAACCTACGGATGTACACCAGCAGCATGACATCGACGATGGTTACGATCTTGAAGGACCCACGTTGCAAGACATTGAGAAGGAGATGGAAGAGTTGCAGCGCAAGCTCGAGTCAGAGAAAGACTCAATAAGCGAGGCGAGATCACTGCGGCTCAACCGTAGTACTCGCTTGAACGAGGCAGTGGCCCACGCAAAAAGGGATAAGAGTGGGTCGGAGGAGAGCCATTTTTTCCTTACGTCTATTACAGGAGACACTGGAGTGGAACCTTCCAAGCCATTAGGCTTTCGCGAGAAGTATCCCCACTATAGAAACGAAGTGCGGCTCGCCAAAGAAGACGCTATGCTGAAGAAGATCGCGAAGCTGAAGGAGTCTACCAACCTGCCGCCAAACGCCAAGGGAAGCGGCGCGCCGTCGTCCATGAAGAGCCGGGCTGGGCGTGGAGGCGCTTCAAGCAGCGGGCGACTCGCTGAACTCAAAGGAACCAATGCGCTTGCTTCAAGACGAAGACCACCGCAATTGACCTAGTCAAGTCCGTGTAGGTGCTATGGCACCAAGGAGCGTGAAGTGCGCGCATCGTGGCTCCATTGTTTTAAAACAGTTGACTGGCGCCTGTGATGGCATTGTTCCCTGTTGCTGGTTTCTGGTTGCAACCCCGCACAGAATTGGTTGTTCGGTGCAGATCCGGCGATGCATACAAATGAATCCCAATGCAGTGCAGGAAAACCCAGCCATATTGGCGTTTAGGTGATAGTTGATACCAAAGGACATAAACATTTTATGGTGCGATGGTGCGATTCATAATCATATTAATTCCCGTTTATACTTATTACTTATAGTTCGAAGTCCCGGGCGCGATGCGCTTTTCTTTTCTGGTTTATTATAAGGACTGTGCTAATAATTCTCTCTAGACTAGAATGTTCATTTTTTAAGTTATACGCGCCGGTGTTGGCATAAGCATAGTGGGTGGTGACGGTGACTAGCACTGACACTGGGTTCCCGCCACATCGGGGACGAGGGTTGTGTTGTTTATAATGGGAAGCAGAGAACAAAAGAACTCCATGGCACTGGCAATACAAATAAAACATTGAATAAACGCAGCAAATTCTGCAAAGGGCCTCTTCCAAGGTTTTCCTTCAGCGCCACAGCCCTTTCTTTCCGTGAGCCTAGAAGAAGCGACGCTCCTGCGTGATAGGAGAGAAAATCATATTCATGAAGTATTGACAAGACTGTGGCCTCCCAACTCAGAGGGCGCAATCGCCACTTAATCTTCCATGGCTTGACGGCGTGACGCATTCATAGCAGCTCGCCGCCGCATGTCCATCTGAGGAGGCAAAACATTGAAGATTGTTAATACTTGTAAGAAAAGATGGTGGGTGGCATGCAACTGTCTAGTCGTACGGAATTATTTTTTAATTTTGAACCCGTGGAAAAGAGCATTTTCATGCGTATGTCTTTATGAAAATGGGAGGCTGGTGCTAGAGTTGACGGGAATGAAAAAGGCATTCACCTGATTTTGTTGGCGGCGAATTTGGCGGCCGCGCTCTCGGAAAGCCCGGCAGTGAAGCACGGCACATTGCTCGTCGCGGCAGTCCCGCGCGTGCATGTGCAAGAGCGCGTACACCCGACGGCATATTTGGCACACTTTTTTGTTGGCCCGAACGGGGCACACCTCGCTGTGGCTCAGCAGGCTCTTCATTTTGCGGCAGTTTTGCGACGGGCACGGGTTCACGAGGCACGAGCTCGTGTGGAGCAAGAGCTTCATGTGCAGCTGAATCGACTGCTGCCGCGCTGCACGCCTCTCGGCCGTGTCGCCAGCAGCGGCGGCAGTGCCTCCCGGAGTGCCTGACGCAGCCGCTTCCGCCCCTGTTTCGTCGTCGTTGGTGGCAGCGGACGCGGCGGGCGCGGTGGGGTTGTGAAGGGCATAGCACAGCATGGTGGTGGAGTGTTTCGCGCGGCGGAGCTGGTCGAACTGCAAGTGCTGCGCCTGGCAAGCGTTCAAGAAAGACTGCCGAGAGTCGCACAAGTCGTTTTCTGCCGCCCGATCGGGATCGGCTCTCAAAGCTCGGCGCACGCCACCTGCTCCCACCACCGACACGGCCACGAGAGTGGATGACGACGATGACGAGGATGAAGAAGAACGGGTAGCTGCTTCTCTAAATGTGACAGGCCTGTCACTGCCACTCGAGCCACTCACACTGGAGATGCTGCTGCTGCTGCTGCCAGAGCTGGAGGTGCTATGGCTGTGATTGAGAGTAATAAAAGAGTAGCTGCCGTCGCTACTGCCAGCTTCAGAAGCTCCATCAGAGGTATTGGGGGTCGGAGCCAAGTGCGAGGCACTCACCGCAAAAGGAGCTGGGCCATCGTTGGTGTCGTTTTCTTGCAAGCTCGCGACGAAAAATGATTTTTTCATGGGCTCAAAGATTTCTCGCAGGCGCGCCATCACGGGGTCTAGCGTGGGGAGGCGCGGCGGAGGTGCAGAGCCAGCCATTTGCGCTTTCTTGCGGCTGATGAGGCTGTCGGCGCGAGCCATGGTGATTGGTGGCTTCCATGGCGCTTTGCCTTCGACTCCTTCAGCTTTTTCGCACTCTTCGATGATGGCCTCGAATTCCCCGACCCAATAATCCCCCTCGAAGTACGGTAATTTCGCTATCTGGTTGCCAATGCCTTCCGATGGCTCCGACGATGAAGAGCACGCAGAAGGAGCTGCTGCCGAGTGTGGTGCCGCCATGTATGCGTCGAAAATAGTGGCCACATTCGTGACGATGCCTCGGTTCTTGGCTCCCTTCAGCATTTCCGCGTACCAGGCCGTTAATCGGTCTTCGCGGGGGATTTTCTGATCTTCGGGATGGCAAAACAGCACGTAATCGTCACCCCGTAAAGGAGGGCAGGCCCAAATGTGGCAGGACCGGAAGCCTCGAAGCTTGACGAACTCCATGTATTTGGTTAAGACTTCGTGGTAGACTTGCGTTCTCAAATGCTTCGGGCGGAAGTAATTGACGCTGTCGAGGTAGGAAATGTACGCGCGGTTTCGGTTCGGCTCGGGGCACTCGTCGCCGCACTCGTAGACAAACATGACGAAGAGCACGACTTCTACGCCGTGAATCTTTTGGAACAGCATGATGCATTTGGACCGAAACGGAAACTCTGCAGGGTAGTCGCCGCCAGGCACGCCCGTGCTGTACCGGGCTCTGAGGCGAGGAGAAGCTGCGATTGTCTTTTCGCAGTCGGCCACCACTCGAATGGTGAGGTTAGGCCGCTCCCCTACTGCTAATTCAAACTCGTTGCTGTAGGTCTTCCACTGCGAGCTTGATGATGACGACGACGAGGAGGAGGACGACGATGAGCTTTTCTTTTTGCTGCGCTTTCGAGAAGTTCCGCCTGCCTTGTCTGCGACAGCAGCCAGGTCGGCCAAACTGTCTCCAGACGCGTCAAGCGCGCTGCGCGACCGATCGGAGAGGTTCGAGATGGGGAAGTCGGAAGAAGCAGAAGAGTCAGGATGCCGGCTCGTAGGTGTCTTCGCATCGGTGGCTCGGCTCGACACGCTCTCAGCCTCGGAGTCGTGGTCCTCGTCCTCGCCAACGCCCACTCTTTCGTCACGCTCGTCGCCGCTTCCCTCGCTGCCTTCGCTGTCGCTATCTTTGCCACCGAAGTCGTGGCCGCTACTAGGTGGCGCGCTCTCGCTCTCTTTGGTTTGACGAGGCGTGCCGACGGAAGAGTTGGCTCTGGATAACGGTGGCGGTGGCGGGAGGTGGGCTGTGGGCGACGCATAGAGCTTATCGAGGAGCGCTGCCACACCTGCTTCTAAAAAGTCCGATAATTTCGACTTGGGAAGTTCGGCTGGCCCTAACCATGGCGCTGGCGCTTTTGCCTTTTCTTTGCCGTCGGTGTTGCTGGCCTCCTCGGAGGTGGATTTCTCGCCTGGCGTTGCTGCTGACGGCGCTACTGCTAATGGCACTGGCGCTGCTGGTACGGGTGTTTCTGCTGGTGCTGCTGCTGATATTTCTACTGCTGCTGCTGCTGCTGCTGACACTGCAGCTGCTGAACCCGCTTCTCCGCCTTCATCAGCCATTGCTGCTTCTCCAGCCACACCCGTTGACTCTCTCGGAGAGGTCTCAGCCAAGAGTGGCTGCACAAACTCAGTCAACATTTCAGTGTCACTAACTGCTCTCGAAGAGCCTTCCATGTCGCCTATTGGTTCCGTGCTGGCACCAACACTTGGTTCCATATCCACGGTGTTGTCCGCGTCTGCATCCTTGATAACGGGAGTAGATTCCACGCTCACTATTGACGCCGCATTTGTGGTTGAGTCTGCGGATGATTCAGCTATACCAGCAGCAGCAGCAGCAAGGGCAGTAGGAGCAGCATTGCCTGGCGCTTCGTCCATTGATGCATGCGAGGTGGCATTATCTGAAGCCTCAGATGCTCCTTCTTGTGGCTCCTTCGCCGCTTCGAGCTGCTGCAGTTTGGTGCGTTTCACCACACACAGGGGGCACACGTAGGCCTGGTCTTCTGAGGTGTTGCGGCGGCTGTTGAAGAGGGAGCATATTTGATGCACCCACCGCTCGCAGCCGTCGCAGTAAGCCCAGGGCTCCTCGTTCACTTCGTCGTTTTTGCGCTTCTCGAGGCTCTGCTTCAGGACCAGCCGCCCACTCCCCACTTCGATTGGCGCGTGCTCTGGCAACTCCGCGAAGCACGCCAGGCACCACCGGTAGTCGCCGCAGCACAAGTACTTGGCGTTGCGCCGCAGCCGCCCCGCGCAATGCGAGCCCTGGCAGTAGTAGGTGACCGGCTCGAACTTGAGGGAGCCGTGGAGGCACAGGGGGCACACGCCCTCGGAGTCGCGCAGGGCGGCGATCTCGGCTTCGGCCTTGGCGGTGGCCACGCGCAGTTCAACTTCAAATTGGGCCAACAAGTCACTGGCTGCAGCGTGCACGTCGGTGCCGGCTTCGTTGTACAGCATGGCGTTGTGGAGCATGAGCCGGACGTCGCCCGCGAAAGCCTCGAGGCTTGTGTACCACTTGTTGGACTCTACTCGCTTCCGCATGGTGGTCAGGTCCATGGGCTTCTTTACCACGTCGAAGTAATCGGGCAAGTCAAGCTTGACGGGGTCCACTTTGCGGTGAAACCAGAACCCGTTCGGGGACTCCCACAGGAAGCGGTGCAGTGGTAGGGCCCAGGCCTTGAGCCGCCGCTTCGCGAGCTCCGAGGACGTGTCAAGCGACGCCAAGTGGGCGCTCAGCTCTTGCTCGCTCATGCGGTCGATCACCGGAGAATTGTCGGGCGGAATCGTGAGGGGCCCCAGTGATAAGGTCCGAGGCTTCTCTAACACTGGCGGGCCTGAAGACCCACTCAGAGAAGCAGGAGCCGCATTCGGTAGCGGTGGGTGGCTGCCGAAGCCTCCTTGATGGCCTGTGCTGCTAGAACAGCTGCTGCTGCGGCTCAGAGCGTTACTGCCTGAGAAGTTGCGCTCTCTCAAGTCGCCATAGCCAGGCGATGTGGCTGTTTGTTTGCGAGGCCGCCCTCGGGTGGCTTCCCCAGTCCCCTCGCCAGCTTTACTGCGCTTCCGGCCGCTGCTGCTACTGCTCGTCAGCTGCTGGGCTTTGCGCTGAGACTGCTGAATCGCAGTCCTCACGGGGGCGCACACCGCGCAGGCAGCGTCCTTGCAGCCGTGGTAATGGGCCAAAATCACGCGGCTGCTGAGGCAATGCGGCACGGTGCAGCGCTTGTTTTGGCACGCCGAGATGTGGCCCCACAGCTGCTTGATGCCAGCGCAAAAGCGAGTGATGGGGCAGGTGCCGTTCGCGTGGGGGCATTTGTACGCGTGCCGCAGCAACAGAAGCCGCTGTTGCTGTTGGCACAGCATCAAGGTGTGCCGCTGGAGCTCGTCGCTCCGGCCTTCGGGTGCGGTGGGAGACGAGGAAAGGTCCACGGCGAGCATAGCACCTTGATTGCTGTCTGCCTCAAAAGCATTACAAACGCTAGCGTTGACTGAACCATCGCTGGTGCCCTGTAGCGTATCTGCCGGTCCTCCTCGTAGTGCGCTGCTGCTGCTGCTGCTGCTGCTACTACTAATGCTGCTACT
>Ga0307982_1002384_pt1 | contig 15211 bp, 16 predicted proteins | sample OrgLakmetagen989_FD_201847 | JGI IMG/M metagenome (GOLD analysis project Ga0307982, IMG submission 201847) | Saline water microbial communities from Organic Lake, Antarctica - #989 | ecosystem: Environmental > Aquatic > Non-marine Saline and Alkaline > Saline | place: Antarctica: Organic Lake...
GGGCATACGGGCCACGTGGCCAGCCCAACGAAGAAGCCGATTGTGATAGTAGCTGTCGATGTCAAGAAGATTCAAACGACGAAAAAGACTCGAGGTAGTGATATGGTGGCGAAAGGTATGATGAAGTTTCACGCGGCACATTGAGTGAGCACACCGGTTATGGAAACTGCGTGGTATATGCAGGCGGATTTTAGTAAGTACTTTTGGCATGCTTTGTCTTTATTGGAAGCACAGAGCAACAAACAACTGTTTCGCGAAAATGCCTTACTTCGTTTATTGTAATGGCAATAATCAAATTTGTCTCAAGCGCGCTCCTATTCGCTGTTCGGTGATATTAAACTCTCCAGGTCGGTGTTGGAATTGGGTTCATATAACCCGCATATACTACACGCCAATTATTGGAACAGACGTGGAAGCTACCTAAGTCTGGTTCAAAATGTATTTTATAAATAGTTTCCACTTTAGAGAGGGCTGAAAATACTACGTATGCTTCTTGAGCTTCTTGCTCTCCATGCACTTCCTAGATTTACGATTTACGCATCTGACTTCCGCGCATCGAGCGCATACTTCTGCCCGCAGCACTGGCTTCTCAGTCATTTGATTTCGCATTAACTCAAATAGGCCCGTTGAAGCAGGGCGCAGGAATACTGGGCTTCTTCTCCCCTCTTCGTGCTCTACATCGTGAAGTATACTAAGCATGGCACATCAAACAGGGCAACTACATGCCAGTTATAACAAAAAAGAAAGAAGGGAAAAAAACATTACATTTTGAACTTATACGTGCGAGTGTCCGTCTTTCACCGCCATGTACATGTGGTAATCTACGCTAATGAGACATCCGGTGCCCACGTGCATTAAATAATATGTTACGTAGCTACTATTCTTTGAACAGGAATTTACGGCGAGTCCCCACCAGACTCGAGGGCCCAGAAGCTGGACAATGCCTCTCGACCTGCCTCGTGAGAGCTGGACAAATGAGCAATGCCTCCTGTAAATGATGAAAGTGACGGCGGCGAACCATCAGGCCAGTCACCTGGTGTATCCATTACCATTTCTGTTGCAGCACCCTCACTTCCATCGTTGATGGTAGAATTAGTCGGCGGAACCACTGGAAGGTCAGCAAAAGATGACGCGCGGTTGCGGCGCCGCAGCAGCGTGCGCTGAATCACAATCATTGCCAAAGTTTGGCGCTTGATGCGCCGAAAGTTTCGCCTAGCCAGCATACCACGCGCGCCCGCCTGTAACTTTCGTCCAGCTTCTTCCTGCATTTGGTCCTCGCCTATTCCTTCATGCTCTTCATCTTCGCCGCCATCATTGTCATCGCCACCGACGCTACTTTTTCGTGCCGAAATTACCTGATCAACCAATTCTTCGTCGTTTGATCCCTCGTTTCCGGCACTTTTGGATGGGTTACCTTCTGATGAAAGGTCCATGAAATTTTCAGAGTTTCCATTGCCAACTGCTAGGTCCTTATTTCTTACGCTGACTCGAGGTAAGATGATTCTAGTGCTGCTATTGCCACCATCTTCACTACTGCAGCTGCTGCTCCTATCAAGGTGCTCTGTCGAGTGCTCATCGATTGAGCCGAGACCACCTGGTCGCTCAGGCCCACTTGGATTGAGGCTCGCACTACGTTGGACACGGCGACAGTTGCTTCCATTGCTACTGCTACTGCTACCGCCACTGCCACTGTCATCGCCCGCGGTAGATGCCTTGTTTTCGCGCCACAAGAATTGGAGCTTACGAGCGGAATCGCGCATGGCCTTGTAATTGCGTCGCATCATCCATGCTTTCATATTTTTCTGAAGCACACGCGCTTCTTTTTCGACTTCTGCCCTCTCGTTGGGCTCCATCATGGCCATGGCGACGTCTAGAGACTCCTTGTCGCTCTCAGTAATTACGGAAGCAACTTCCGACTCGACTCCACCGCTGCCATCGTCACTGTTGTTCCCGTGCTCGGACTTTGCCGCATTAGCAGCAGCTTCGATAGCGGCCCTAGTGGCAGCAGCCAGCCCGAGCTTGTCACCAGATTCTCCTACTGCACTGCCGGCAAGAGAACCACTGACGTTGCTGCTGCTCGATCCCCTGAAAAGGCCAAGGCTGAGAGAGTGCCGAGCCACTCCACTTCGTAGGAGACATTTTTCTTTGAGGCTCAAGGTAGTGAACGCATCTTGAAGCATCGCCACGTTTTGCAGCGTTAAGCCAAGGTGGCCGCTCCTGCTGCCAGGGCTCCCTGCAGGCAGAGTGTGTGTGGCAATGGTTGCTGCTACTCCTGTGCTTACTGCTCCATCTGTTGTCACTCCTGCGGCATCCATTGTGCGCTTCCCACTAATCTGCAATGGCGATGCTGTGATTGAAGACGCTTGATGGCCGATAACATTTTGCTCAACCCTGGAAGGTTCGTGGTTTTGACCTTCAGCGCACATCCCATGATTGATATTGTGTTGTGACCCTTTACCATCGATAACAACATGCAAACAGTGCTGATCTGAATCAGCTGCATTGTCACTCATATCACTACTAGCGCTACCTAGTCTATTACTGCTATTGCTTCCATCGGTGCCGCGCCAACCACGAGTATCTGACGCAGCTTGCTCCAAAAATACTGCTGATGGTGGTGCGTAGTCTGGCGCGGAGCCATTGGTCAGTTGGTGCAAGCGAGCTGCCACGTGATGTTGCCCCTGAGATAGCGCCCTTTCACGGGGGGTCAATCCGGCACCATCGCGAATGGCCAATGGCGCGCCGTGCCCTACCAGGGCTTCGACCACAGCAGCGTGCCCCGCACCCGCCTAGGTTAGCAAGGAAAATAATATTCAAAAATAGTGAAATGATTACAATGTTCAAAAAATATATTCTGATAAAGACTGTTTTGTGATGTCGCAGCAGGAGATTGCACTGGAATAATGTGTCGCACACGTCGATGTACCGCAAGATGGAGAGGCGTTTGCACATCCAGCGATGCAGTAGCTTCGTCGACACGAGCACCGTGCTTGAGCAATATGGGGACCAAAGGCAGCAAATTGTAGAGGCTTGCGTAATGGAGGAGGCAGAGCCCAGACTTGTCAGGTGCGTTGAGTTCCTCCTAAAGCAGTGCAACAGCAACAATGAAATTGCACATGTGAATTGTGCGCATTTGAATAAGACTTAGACTAACCAATATATATATATAGTCTCCTACTAATCACATGGTTATTCCTCTCAACAGCTCCTCCATGTTGCATTACCTTCAAGTCATCGTCGCCCGCCGCCAAGAGCACCATTTGTTGGACCACTCGCATGAGAAGCCTCTCGAGGACGTCTTCCAGTTCTAACTCCCCCAATTGGTGCAAGCTGGCATCGTCTAACAGCTCTGGAAGCGCTTCCCCATCGACCAGCAACCCGTCGAGGCCAAGAATGCGACCATCTTCTTCCCCTGACACCGCTCCTCCGGCACCTCGGCTACCCATACTGTTGAAACTGCTGTTTCCTAAGGCACTGGCGCCACTTGTGTCACTGGTATCATTGGTTCGACCGCTGTTATCGCTGTTGTAGCTGCTGTTCCCACTGTAGCTACTTCCTCCAGATGTTGTGACAGAAGCGTTCAACAACGACGGTGGTTGCGGGTGGCCCGGTTCTGGCCGTGCGACTACTCGTATCTTACGCTCTTGCTCCTCAGCCATCCACGCGCTTCCACCCAGGTGGTTGCTCTCCTCTTCGCGGCTGCGGCTTAAGCGGTCCTGACTTCCTGAAGTTGTGAACGAAGCCTGAGAAATTGGAGGCCGAGGAGGAACAGCGACGGAATTCTCCATGGAGGCTGATGCCCAGGACGGCTGAAGAAAATCATGGTTCCTAGCACCACCAGTATAGCGAAACATCACGCGCGAATTTGCTGCCAGAGCATCATCTTGGAAAGGCGTGAGGAACTGAAGTCGCTGCGAATCAATGCTAGTGGTGCTGCCACTACTGACTTGATGATTAAGTGAAGGCACATGGCATGCTACCACCACCTGTGCAGCGCCTGGCTGCATGGGAGGCGCTAAGCAACGAACAACAGCTGAGCCAACTGCCAAACCCTCAACCCAAGTCCAGCCTGAACTGCTGTTGCTGATGCTGCTGCCGTCACTGTGGTGACCAACACGAGCGTCAATGGCGCTGATTCCTAAAGCATTGCTTTGCAACACTGATTCAGTGGTCAAAGAATCGCCGTACGATCGGAAGCCAACATACAAATTTTCGTGTGGTGATTGCTCTGAACCATGAACACCTGTCTGGATGGGATCTGACAGCACCAGAAGCACTTTGGTACCGCCCGCAATGTCGCAACACTCAGGGGCTAAATCGAGAATGCAGCATGGAGAATTTGAAGAGCTTTGAACCATTGGTGTCGCGATGCTATGATCTGACACTGATTTGAAGGGTCTTTGGCTATCAAAGCTATCAGTCTTTCCATGGGGTGCATTCAATGGCCTTGGCAGCGGCGGTGTCTCAACACGGGGCGTCGGCGACGCGCTACTGCTGTTCGAGCGCAACCCTAAGCTACTAGATACCTCTGAGCTGAATTCAAAGGGACCAGTGTGGTGATGGTCTGAATTGAGGTCACTATTACTACCGAGCAACGCCTCGCAATTGTCTCCGAATGCATCATCCTCTGTCATGGCCTCCGTCATGAGATCCGCAAAAGCGCTTACATCGTCTCCCCACGTGGCTCCAGAGCTCGATGGTTCCGCCGGTGCTTCAATGCTGTACTCACCTCTGCTGCTACTGCTGAAGTCGCTTGTGGCGTCTTTACTACTATTACTTCTTTTGCTGCTCTTGCTGCTGCTTGGTCTACTTGCAGAATTCTGGGGCTTCGGGATTGGGGCGTGATCCTCAAGATAATGCACGATGTGCAAATCTTCTACGCGCCTTTTCGCGGCATTGGCAGCGGCAAGATTGGCTTCTTCTGCTGTGCCCAGGCACGCGACAGCTGCTACGGCAGCAGCGGCAGCTGCCGCGGCACCTCCGCTGCGGCCGAGGTGGTAAGTGCGGCGGTGGAAACGCGAGGACGTGGCGTGGTGCGCGTACTGCCCGAGCAAGTTCACCTTGCGCTCTACGCTTCGGACTGGCGCTGTGACACCTGCAAGCATTTCATGAACTGGGCGAGAAACTTCCTCAGGGAACTGTCCTGCTCCTCCTCTTCCTCCTGAGGACGAGCACAACCGAGGCCGTGGCGATTTGGTGCTCAGAACTTCTAGGTTGACCGTGTCCTCGCGCTGGTAACTGCCCCCGCGAGTTTTCCAATCGTGGCCATCTACTTTGATCTTTATCCGCTGCTTAGTTAGCCACGCCTAAACCACACGAGTTAATTGCGGTAGTCTGTTCATGTAAGCATTTTCGTCGAGTTCGGTGAACTCGAATGTTATCATATTGACTTTGGCAGGTTGTTCACGAGATAATGCATGAAACTAAGTGCGCACGATAAACAAAAATCATAGGCAAACTTACCCGATCATAAATACAGAGAGTGCCAGAGGGCGGCGGCGTCTCAAAAGATGTGGTAACAAAGAGGGGCGCGAACGGCGACTTCCAGTTGCATAATGTATTTGCGCTCCCGCCCACCGCCGGCTCCGGCTCAAAGCTTTCAAGGATCTCCGCGTATTCGATTGGAAATAGCCATGCTGTGCGCGCCTACAACACGTACAACAGGGTGAAACGTCATAGATGAGAGGGCAGTGTTTTTCTCGCAATATGGAGGAAGGTGATTTGCGGTTAATATGGCGGATATCGTAATAAGCCTATCATGTGGACCAGATCTTTTTCTTGGGATTAATTGGGAATTGTATGGAAGTGTGATGATAATAAGAATGGTACTTCCGCCGCAACTGACATTTACCCCTATCCTAAGCAGGCTTCACGGGAAGGATGAGAAAATATTCAGGATGATATCATCATCGGTGGCACCTTGTTTAGAAGGGTTCGCAGCCGAGGTGAGTACGCGGTGTTTTCTTCCATTACGAGAAGCTCAGCTATTGAACGCGTACGAAGCCGGGCGAAAGAACGAATATATTATCATATGATGTCTAAACTAGACCATATACGTATATGTATATCTTCGTAGTTTATTCGTAGCTACTGACTCCATCCCGCGACAATGGAAGGCGTGCACGACATGCCAGCAATGCCAGCCCCGACTTCATAGTAAGTAGCTTTGAAAAGAGAGAGGATGGAGGCCAGGCTAGGCGGGTTGTTGTCCCAACCTCGGAATTCCGACACAGAAATCCTACGGTACTAATGTAATATTTTTAGCTTGTTTTAAAGCGCGCCAAGTTCAAAATCAAAACTGAGGAGTAGATTTTTGATTTGCTTTTCCGTGGGCCTTGTGAGTTCCCTCCCATACGTTTGCTCTTCCTCCGAGTAGAACAAAGAATCAAATGAAGTTGCTACTTGAAGTTACGCCTTCTAAAAAAAACACACTCATAAAGCACCCTTTTCAAACAGGCGTAATTTAAGAAGGAGGCTCCATGTCGAAAGATAAAAAATCGAAGCAGGGCACAGCGACACTTCCTGCCGCCGAGGCTGCCGTGGCTCCTCGATGCCGTTCTCGAAAGCGAACTCTTAATGAGAGTGGAGCTGTTGCGAAGAAATCGCGTGGTGGAGTAGAGGTAATTGATCGAGTCTAGTATGCTCCGTCCTCCAGAGCTCCACACTATTTTCTCGAGGGTACTATGGAGTATTTCCAAAATACGTAGACAAAGGCAGAAATGAGCACCACATCTACATTAGCTCAACTTTAATCACTTTTATTCGCCCTTAATTCGTCTGTGATACGTGCTGTGCTCATCTCGTTCCTCATTCCTTTTTGACACCTTCTCGCGTCTTTGCTTCAGGCTGTGGTCCCCGGTGACACTACTGCGAAAGACGGCCGGCAGAAAGCTTCTCGCGACGGCCGTGCATCATCCTCTTCAGCGTCGAATTCAACTACCTCATCCAGCACTGAGTACGTGGTTGTGGAGTTGGGCCAATCTCCGGAAGCACGTCAGTCCACAGATGCCCCTCCCGTCATCGATGTTCGATCCAATCGCTCGTCACCTAAAGGCGCGTCCTCCGATCGTGTAGCCGAAGCTGACTCAGCCGTGGCTGACAGCAGCGCAGCCAGCAGTACGTTGGCAACCCCAGGCACGGCGGGCGATGGAGGAGAAGTAGTTGACATTGACGCCGCCGCGACACCCTCGGCGCCTCCGCCACCTGCGCAGTTTTTCGGCGACCTGGTGTCTTTACCGCCTTTACCGCCCGGAGTAGTTGACGTTTTCCCACAAGACGCAGACTTCGGGGGAGGCGGCGACGGGTCGGGCTTGCGCGCGTTCGTGAATTACTTGTGGCAGGCTGATGCGCACGGAGCGCACCGCCCGAACCCTGAGCGGCGGCCGGTGCCTCAGGCAACCGTGACGACCGACATGCGGCACTGCCTCGTCGACTGGCTCGTAGATGTCGTGGCCGATTTCAAGCTGCAGCGCTCCACGCTCTTTCTTGCAGTGCAGTTGTTGGACCGTTGTCTGGACGTGAAGCCAGTAGTGCGGGATCGGCTGCAGTTGATTGGCTGCGTGGCCACAGTACTTGCCGCGAAGCTCGAGGAAGTAAACGCGCCTACCGTCGATGACATGGTAAGCGCTTTAGTGAAAATTTTATGTCTTTGATCTCCTTTGTGCGAATTCATTGATCATTCATTTATGAGACGTTGCCCGTTAGTCACGATAATTTTTGCACCGAATACTCAGGTGGATATATCAGCAAACACGTACACTCGGGCGGAATTCATAAAATTAGAAGGCGAAGTGTGCTGCGCGCTTGAATTTCGTTTGAGCGGCGTTACGTGTGCGCCTTTTTTGCAGCACTTTTTGGTGGTGGCCGACGCCAATCCGAAGCAGGTGTCACTAGCTTGGTACCTCGCGGAGCTCGGGCTCCTGGACTACAAGCTGGTTGGGGTGAAAGCGTCGGAATATGCCGCGGCAGTGGTGCACCTCACGCGGCAAACTCTTTTACCGCAGAATTCGCCTGCTACTGGCAGCAGTTCTGCCGTATGGACCGATTCGTTGCGCCACTACACGCACTATACCCCATCGGAGCTCGTGGAGACGGTGATCTTGTTACACGGGTGTCAAAAGCGGGCGTGGGAAGGGAAGTATGCGGCCGTGCGCAACAGGTATGCACAGCCAGAAAAACTTCACGTAAGCGACTACGTGACTTGCTTACAAGACAACTTTCTGCGCTTTAGCAATGATTGATCTCAGGCATAGGCACGAACCTTCAATTTTTTTTCATCATGGCCAAACAGCCATCTCGATTTTTTGTAACTTCCCGAATTAAATTGAGCTCAGTGCTCTCTGTCTCTGCCTCGGGCGTCGGTATCGAATTCGAAACAAAAGTAGACAAAGTACAATACAAGTACAGTTCCATAGGCGGGTGGGTACTTGTTAAAGCGAATTCCCAACGGGAATGGTACAGGACAGCGGGAAGTTCGAAGTTCTTCGGGATAAGAATCAGGATTAACTGCGCGAAGCAAAAATCCCAATGCCAGGGTTTAAGTGTTTGATTCGAGAAACCGTTTATATTGAGCACGGCGTTGAATTCATGACCCTGCCTTCTTCCACAGCAATTATGAGGGGGGGGTAGGCTACAACAGATAGGTACCGCTCTTCCCCTCCCTAAACCACGCGGAATTCTCTGAAGCCCCATACTTCACATAGCGCCCTAGGCGCGTCTGCGATCGCACCAGGGCACTGAAAACTGCTCGTGTTGAGACAGAGATAAGAGAACGAAGAGACATATTCGAGCATGGAACTGGTAGTTGGTAGCGGCATTAGGATAGCTCGCTCTTTACGTCACTGGTACTGGTGAGCTCCGTCCATTGATAGGCTTGAATGCGTCTGCAGCAGTAGGCTCGTCTCGCGTTCTTGAGCTCCCCGATCGCTGGGCGCTGCCATTGCGTAACTTCGTGGAAGACGTTGGTCGTACAGGAGTGCCACCGAGGGGTTTCGCAAGGTCGTCAGCATGACCCCCTGAATTACTAGACTCGAGGATTGGAGCAGAGGAAGGGCGCCCAGTGCTTTCAGACGCCGAGGAAGAGGACAATGCGTGCGCTGCTGCGAGGCCTACCGAGAGCTCCCGCGACTCTGCGCTCGAGAAGAGGTGGTGCACCGACGCAGGCAACAGGTCGTTCACCTCGCTGGAGGGCGGCAAAATGGGTGGGAACAGCGGCAGCTGGGCACCGATGTTGTTGTTGTAACTAGTAGCGGTGGCGGTGCTGCTGCTCCTGGGCCGCGCATCTGCGGAGCTCATCCGACTGTTGCCGCCTCTGAGGCCACTCCCGTAGCCGCTCTTAAAACTATGGCTGCCAACGCTGGTGCCAGCTGCGGCTCCGGCGCTGTGGCTGCTGCCTGGCGACATGAACGAATCTTCTGCGCCTGCCCACGACATCCTTCGCCGTGTGAATGAGGGTGACGTTAGCACAGGCGGAGGTTGCAGGTGAGGAGGCGACTCTGCAGGCTGCTCGAGTGCTGAAGACAATTCAGCCTTGCTCTGCGCATCGGCGGTGCTCCTGTTGCTGCTAGTGCTGCTGCGACTGTGAGGAAAGGTCTCTGCCTGTGACTTTGACGCAACCGGTGACGACGTGTCAAAGTAGGAATCAAGCAGCGCGTCCTGTTGAAGAGGCGCAGCTCTACTGGCGTCAAGCACCAAATCTGCTTCGCTTCCGGAAGAGTCTCCGTCTCTTTGGCCGCCGTCATTATTGTCGTCGTCGTCGCTGGATTCGCTGCCGAAGGACGCGAGGGAAACGCTTCGACTCCTTTGCTGCGCTCCTCTGTTGGACGTACCGCTGTCGGCGTTGGTAGCAGATGCAGATTCAGCAGCACGCGTCGCTGGTGGAGTCATTGGGGCATCACTGGCTTCGGCTTTTGACGTCATGTCAGGCGTGCTTGCGGCTGCGCTAGCATCTTTACAAGGAGTAGAGGCAGGGCTATTCACCGGGTGTGTCTTGTCGCTTTGCTGCAAACGAAACATGTCAGCCATCCATCCTTCATCTGTGGGCGCTTTCGGCGAATTTGGAAACGGTGACGGCCACGTCAGGCCAAAAATCCCGTCGGCAGGCGCGCTCTCAGGTGCCTTGCCACTGTTGCTGCTGCTGCTCCTAGTGGCGGCAGCATTGCCAGAGGTGCTGTTGCCTTTGAAAGCGTCGATGGGGGACACTGGAGCGCTCGCTTTCAGCGATTCAAACCATTTGATGGGATCCGCACCGAACCACTCGCTGCTGCCATCGCCGCTGCTGCCATTGCCGGGACCAGACGCGGCTTCAGGCGCTCGGGCTGACTCAGCACCCGCTTGGGAGGCGCCTTCAGAGGTTCGCGCAGGTGCGCCATCAAAGAGCGAGAAGAGGAGCTTGGTGACGTGGTTTTCCTCGACGTTGATTGGGCCAGGTGCCCAGCTGCTACGATGGGCCGTGTTTGATAAACCAGACGATGGAGCATCTTCGCTGATTCCTTGGTCACTGTGGCCGCCGCTGCTGCTGCTGCTGCTGGATATGCTCACTCTGATATCTTGCTCAAGGCCTGAGGAGACTGGAGTGCTGCTATGGTTGGCCCTGAGGGCTTCCTCGCCATTGTTCTCGCCATCTTCTACGTTGATCCTTGCACTCGACGCATGACCTGCATCGGCCCCTAGAGCTTCTCGTTCATGCGCCTGTGAGTTCGCTAACTTTGAGCTATCGTCTATTGTTCCTTCCACTAAGGCATTGCTACCGCCACCGCCACCACCGCTGCCACTGATACCATCGCTATCCCTGCCGTTGCTGCTACCTCCTTCATTGTCCTTTAAAGACTCATCTGCGAGCTCGCCGTCGCCCAAAAGACCTTCGGGCACTGCGTCAAAGGCGCGTGGCTCGGGAAGGGCATGGTGGGCCGGGGTCTGAAAGCGCCGCGCGCCCATCAAATTGCGTCTAGATGGAGTCACAGGCGCCACTGCTAGACCAGAGCGACTTCGGCTGCTGTCGCCGCCACCTGCACCTACGCTATAACTGTTGGCGTGCTTACTAGTGCTGGAACTGTCACGACTGCTACTAGCGTCCGCACCGGCGCCTGCTCCGGCGTCTGGGCGCTCGGGCGAGGTGCGGCCGCGGGGGGCACCGCAGCACGAAAAGAACCCCAAGCGGCGCTTCCGCGAACCGGACGCGTGCGACGGAGGCTTCACCGGCGTCTCCACGAACCGCAGAAAACGAAGGTTGTGGTCGTTGTTGAAGTCAATTTGCTCGACCACCAGCACGTCAACCGGGTGCCTTGGCGGGGGGTCTTCGTAATCCATCAAGTCGGACACCCGCCACAAGCCATACTGGTTCATCGAGCTCACCTGGCATTTTCAATGGAAAGAAAGGAAGACTGAGAGATTGCGCATTATGTGTATGCACGAAATGAAATGAGAGCACGTGAAATTATCTCGTAAGACATGCCGCAACGAGTGCCGAAGGCATCCTTCGTGTTGCTCACAAACCTGGCCGAAGATGGCGCCGCCCCAGGGGAAGAGCTTGAGGTCAATGGGTGACGTGTCGCGGTCCATCGGCTTCAAAACCCAATCCCCGCCGCTGGGCTCGAATATCATCTGCTCACACATGCACGTCAGCCCCAATGGTCAAAGTTACCACAAGAAAAGCTAACCACGCGACCGGAGGATTTAGGACAACGTCAAGGCGAGAGCAAGAAGTGTGCCACATGCACAGTGGCATATAGTGGCACGATTCGAACAAGCGAATAACCGAGAGCTATAAAGTATCTTGTTCTTTATTCATCTCTTCGATAGGTGTACTAGCTATTCTAGTACCTTAGCTGTGAAGTAGGCGTCAGCTCCATTGCGCGTTCGGCTTGCTTGCGTCAGCACCAAGTCCGCGAGCGCAGCCGCTGAGAGCGCAGTCATGCACTCTTCCTTCGCTACTAGGTCCGTGGTGAGCTCCAGTAAATCGGCGCGCAACCGGTGCAACTCGTCCCACCCACCTCGGTAGTGCTCGTCGTTCAGCACAATCTTTTCACGTGCAGCGTCCTTCAGGGCTTGTTCCACCTGATGCGGAACGAACGCATCAGCTCCAATGTTAGCTCCTGTGCTTTCAGTCCTGTAAAGAAGTGACTGGTGTTCTACTACTCTCAACGTGATGCTTAGCTAAGTAAAGCCACAGTTTGACGACGTAAAAGCGCTTACCGTCACGACATGATGATCCTGAAGCTGAATGTTGCCGAGGAGCCCTCGTTTTTGATGCAATAACCTACGGTACCGCACGAAATCGTTTTTGGACGCGAGCTTTGCACACTGGGCGCGCAACTTGACCAACCCAGGTGAGAGCTCACTTTCGTCCATATTCCAAGTAATCGATCCTCAACCTAGAACTCACGCCAGCCTCACGGCTCGGAAGCTACTTAAAGGTAAACCACTCGCAATAGTATCGCATGAAGTAAGTAAGTACATTGTGTGCAGTTCATGCAACAACGGTATGAACGCACAGAGTGTGTACACAACATGAACTCCTTCGGTTGTGCTTTCTCTTTTCTCTTTCCTTCCCTAATCTTGGTTCTTGGTTCTTGGATTTGGCAATATTTGTCCATCAAGCACCAAACTCGAGGAAAGTGTGGGCCTCGGGGTGCAGACAGTGGCTACGGAGGCAAGGCAGTGATGGCAGGTGCCGCACCTCCCCCGCGCCTCACTGAGGAAGTTATCAAAAGTGATACGCGTCCTATACTCGAACAAATCGGCGAGGTTTCGACCAAGGTGCGTGGATTGATTCCGTGCTCAGGTAGACTTTTCAAGGTCGCAGTCTTATCGTCTCAACACTCTCTTTTCAATACGGGCACCCTCGCGCTACAAAATGCGTTAGGCCTAAGATACGAACGTATTATTATTCCAATTGAGAAGTTGAAGCAAATCACTCATAGATATCTTCCTCTCTTCACTGTTCGGGTTGTGCTGCGTCCAATGCGGTCAAACAGTCTGCAGCGTCGCTCCATGAACTGCAGTCCCGAGATGCATACGTCCGTAACGTAGTGAAGTACTGCGAGGATGCTTATCCTACGGGTGACAAAACAGAGGTCTCATCGCGTGCCGAAGGCTACATCGTCGACGCTCTGCAGGCGGTAAGCACAGAATATTGTTACCCATGCTGATTGCTTAGATCTCTCGTATAGCGCAATCTGCTGTACACAAACGCTTTTTATATTGGTTTCTTGCCCTTTTCGTACCTCTTCCTTCACTATGCCTTTTACTGCTGCATGGTTTCTGTTTTCTTGCTCTAAGATTACGGGCGACATTGAGAAGAACGCGGCGGGCCTGATCAGCAGTTTGTCGCTGCAGGCCGACTGCTTGGGCCACCTCGACGCGCAGCTCAACCACGTGAAGTTTCAGCTGCAACTGGTGAAGGCCACGCACGCGACGGTGGAGCTCAACAAGCTCCGCGCGCCCGTGGCGACCGTGGAAGCGAAGCCTGCGGTCGCGCAGCTGGAACGCCCCGTGGTGAGCAAGCGCTGTGCCGTGACATGCACTTGTATCTTAAAATTCGTTAACCACCACTTCAGATATTCAACGCCCATGAATTTATTCTTATGTGCGCAATGCAAGCATAGGATACTTTTCGGTTTCGCCCATACTCCTGGTCACCATAGCTCGTGCCTAGTATTGCACGCGGGTTGCTTGTCTCTGACATGACACACTTTTTCGATGCATGTTGCCTGCATGTCGCTGCGGGGTGTTATGTAATGGTGGCAGGTGAAGCGCAAAGCGTGGGCGTCGATGCCGTTGGCCATGCGGTTTGCCATGTTCGACGAAGAAGGCCACTGCCTCAAGAAGGAAGCCATCAAGTACGTGGCGCCCACCCTGCCCGAAGACCACGTGCCCTTGATGGTCCAGCGCTCCATGCAGAACGGTGGGGCGTCTGCTGCTGCCTCCTCGGCCTCTGGTGGTGATGCTGCTGCCTCGGCCCCGCCTGTACCCGCAGCAGCACCCCCCAAGCCTGCTGCCGTCCCACCCCCACCTAAGCAAGCTGCAGCACCACCGCCACCCATGCCCTCAGCGGCGCCACCGCCACCGATGACCAACTCTGCCCCTCCTGCGCCTCCACCTATGATGTCGAGCGCACCACCGCCTGCGCCTCCGCCTATGATGTCGAGTGCACCACCGCCTGCGCCTCCGCCTATGATGTCGAGCGCACCACCGCCTGCGCCTCCGCCTATGATGTCGAGCGCACCACCGCCTGCGCCTCCGCCTATGATGTCGAGCGCACCACCGCCACCACCTCCGTCCATGAGTGCTCCACCGCCACCACCTCCGCCTCCTGCATCGAGCGCCCCGCCACCACCACCACCGATGTCGAGCGCCCCGCCGCCACCGCCTCCGCCGATGACAAGTGCACCACCGCCGCCTCCGCCGCCCCCTCCTTAATTGTGTGATGCGTATGTGGTTGTCAAGGTCTCACGATGCTGCAGTTGGGTCCTAGCGATGGAAGCGCGCTTGACTGGGAACAAGTACGCTTAGCGCACTCGCTTAATAGATGAGAGAGGCAACAGGCAAGCGGCAAGGGCTTTGTTTGATTCCACATTCCACGAAGTGTTTTCTTGCGTTGTTGTGATTTTCGGCCCTACTGCGGACCAGCGAAATTAAATCAATTCCGATGTCGATATGAGGTCCGATTTGCGTTTTCGAGTACTCAAAGTTCGAGTTCTAAAATCTAGCTCCTCTAGCTATAGCGCATAGCCCATAGCCCTAGCTAAGAGAAAAGTTATAAGATAAATTTATGAGTTCCAAGGCCAGCGGTCCCTATTCCCCTCGGCTAGGCCCAATGACTAGGTGCCTGCCAGCTGCCTGCTACCAGTGCGCTAGGGCTAGGGCCCCTGCTAGCTACTAGGGGCAAGTCGGCGTCGTGGGCAAGGGCCTGTTGCCTGTTTCTGTTTCCTTGAGTCTTGGGTGTGAATTACGCAGCGCAAAACTTAAAACGCGATTCGGACCGCACCGAAATTTCTTTCGGATGAAATGCGTTTCGGTCCGTACCCGTAGTACCGCAATTCACACCCATGCCTGCTTCCTGTTTCATTGTTTCCACCTGCTTAGTTGCTTGATTGCTGTCAGATTGCTGTCAGCTCGTAGCTGGTTGTTAAGTTTGAGTAGTTGCCAGTTTTGAGTAACGAACAACGAACCCGATATAATGGATATATCGATATATCATATATTTGCTGGG
>Ga0307982_1002385_pt1 | contig 15205 bp, 13 predicted proteins | sample OrgLakmetagen989_FD_201847 | JGI IMG/M metagenome (GOLD analysis project Ga0307982, IMG submission 201847) | Saline water microbial communities from Organic Lake, Antarctica - #989 | ecosystem: Environmental > Aquatic > Non-marine Saline and Alkaline > Saline | place: Antarctica: Organic Lake...
ACACCTTACCTCACTAAGTTTGAGATCCCGGTTGCACTCGAAGCGTTTATAGCTTCGAAGGAGGTGCTGGTCCGCCGCCCAGCACCTCCCGGCATTCGCCCATTTTTGGAAATAAACGGTCAGTACCCTAGGAGTAAGCAGTAAGCATGGCATGAAGTCTCAAATTTCTGAGCCCTCTGATTCAGAGATTACCTCGTTATTCGCCCCTAGTTCTGAGACAGGCCCCGATGGGCCGGAATTAGAAGGCAAACAGGTAGGGACAAAAAGGAAAGCAGCGCGAACTGGATCTAAGAAGCCAATCAGGCGCACGCGCACATGCCCCCCAATTTTCGATTCCCGATTGGAACTGTTTGTTGTTGCTCTTATTTAAACCGACCTCCCTTTTCCTAGCTATATAAATAGCTGGCAAAGGCCGTCTTTGCGCGCGGCACTCGCTGGGGACGAGAGGGCGAAGGCGAGACGATTAGATTAGATTAGATTATACTCCCCAATTGCAAAGAAACATCAACAAATAGCAAAAAAGCTACGTATTGATGAATCTTCCAGAACAAGTCTGACTGGGCTGAGTGTCCTTTTGCGTAATGCAATGTTCATCTTTACTCGCATGAACCCTGTAGGATCAATTCTCGGAAGGAGGCATAGAGGCGTTGGTTTGAACATGGATACTGTGTGAACAACCCAAGTACCCGGATTTCACTCCGGCGTGAGTGCCTGATTATACCCTGCTGTACTTTATGCGGGCTTGCTTTGCAATTCCGCATGTTCGCCCTCTAATTCCGGTCTTTCGGGGCCGGGGCCTGTGTCAACTTTCTTTGATTCGCCCTCGCTCTCACCATTCACCATTATTTCCACTCAACGAGGAACGAGGAATCCACGATCAACATATTTTTTCGGGTTCTTTCCATTCTTCTGTGGATCCATTTTTGACAAACCAAAACAACCTCTGTCGTGTGTCTTCTATCTGGCACTCTGGCACCGACAATCCGAAAATCCAAAGACAGACCGTGCAGTAGTCTTTGCAGCGGAAAGGACCATCGTTGCGTTGAGGACGCGATGTCAGATGGCTCTTCGTCTCATGATAAGCGGTATTCCTCACTCACGCAGGCCGGATTTGCCACGGTGAGGCTATTTCTATCCTAGCTAGGCTGGGCTCTATCGCCACTGATTATCAAGTTGACTCAACTGTGTGCTTTTGTGACGACATATTCACTAGGTTCGCTCGATTGTGGGCCCAGCCTTACTATATTTACCGCGCGGTGTAGCGGACGCGGGATATTTCGGCGCTGCTGCAATCTTTGCTCTGACGTATGGCTTGTTCATTCTCGGCGTGACTCGCTTGTTGCAGTCCTGGGAGCTCCATGCATTACGCGTATCCGTTCAGGAACGCGCCAGCCTCAACAAGACGAACCTGCGTCATCACAGCAGCAATGGTCATGGAGAGCCGTTAGTTGCTAAAGTTGTTCCAGGGAGCGATTCTGGGAGTTACTCTGCGCTGGCAGGATCTCTACTGGGGCCCTGGGGTCGAGCTTGCGTGCAGACTTGCGTGGTAAAGAGACTCAACAAATCCTAGATGCTTGGTGCAAGTTGTATCTTCGTGCATCCTTAGTTCTGTAGTAGACTATATTATTCTATTCATGATTGATGCTTTATTCATTATGATCCGTTCAACCATCAGATAGGTTTGCAGCTTGGGTGCGGCGTGTCCTTCTTCATTTTCATCGCGGAAACTGTGCAGGTAGATTTTCGAGGCCAACGCTTTGAACCAGTATTGCACGCTTCCGGTGACACTGCTGCTTTGCATACTCTGGAAACTCTCTAGGTTATGTTAGTATTACATTATTGCGCGAAGTCCTCATGTCCCCTTGTGAATTGAATGCCCTTCTTCCTACAATCCTAGGCCATTGTGAGTCAGTTCGGCGGCGGCGAGGTGCCTCCATGGCTGATGATGACGAGCATGGCCGTGTTCGAGACGCCCTTTGCCACTGTAAATCGCGCCCCTCCATTCCATCACCCGCACTTCTCCCTTCTGAAAAGCTCGAGAGAGGAGGAGTTCGTGATGTATGCATTGATCGCCGACATTGACTTCACGAGGAATAGCTCAACACACGCGCACGCTCAAAAATTTCCTGAAGGGCAAGAAGTGAAGAAGGCTGCCTAAACCTTTTTGTTGCTTAGCGTTTCTCCTTCTCTCACTTTTTCCAGACTCTCGCCCCTCCACCGCTTTCAATCTGCGCTGCTGCCATTCTCTTTCATCTTCATGAAAAAGGTGAAATCTGTGGCGTCCCTTCAGCGGCCCAACAGCGTCGGCAACGCTTGCGTGCTTCTAGCCCTCATGCTGGTGGTGCTTGCTGCCTTCACAGAGCTCCACGAGAACGGTCCCGCTGATGGCCTGAGAGCTGTAGTGCCCGAAAAAGCGTACCTGTTCTTGGGCACCTGCGTCTTCGCCTTTGAGGTGCCCAACGCGCGGACCGGGGTTTATGATGATGAGTGTGCAAATCCTAATCGTCCGATGCACCCTGTTTTGTTTGTTTATTCTTCGACTCAATTTCTCTTTCCGTCTATTTGTGCTCGTCCTCTTTACTATTTCCTTCTCCTTCTTTCAGGGTGCAGCGTCAGTGACCCTCCCCATTGCCTCTTCACTAGCGCCCTCAGACCGTCCTCGCTTCCTCAAGGTGCAAAATACGCACATCAACAACCTTCATGTTCCCCTTTTAGGCGCTCCTAAGCACATGCACCCTTCACACTTCCGTTGCCTCTCTTGAGCTGCTAATTTCGCCCCTATTAGATGTACCTCGCAGTAGTGGCAGGCATCGCGTGCGCGTATTTCGCCTATGCTACATTAGCGTACTTTGCCTGGGGCCCTAACGTTGAGGTAAAGATAATACATAGTCTCAGATTTTAGAGAAGCATGACAGGCCTGTATAAGTGCGGACGCCCTTCACTGATGATTTCAAGATGATTGTTGTAAGAGAGGAGCTTCGCGAACCTCAGGACCTGTGCAAATGCCTAAAATTACTATATTCACACACCATAACCCATTTGAGTTGTGCTCTCTTTGCACTAGGTTATTGTCATTTTGAGCCTCGGCGATTCGGTGTTTCCGTCGGCAGTGGTCCGAATTCTCTATTCTTTCGTGGTTCTCGCCAGCTTTCCTCTTCAGGTTGGCTTCTTTATTGTGCGTTTTCTGTGCTACAGATCTGTAGTCGCTTCCACTAAGTTGACGTTGCTTCATTCGTGTCAGATGTTTCCGGTACACGACGAATTAGACCGTATTTTCAGCCGCGCCTCCGTAAATGACGCCTGGAGCCCTGCTACCGCACCTGAGGAAGAAGAAGGAGGAGTCAGCTCAAACGGTCTTTCTCATCCTCACGCTGTTGCCAACCTCAGAGACCACCGTTACGACGGCAGCAATGCTACAACAGGCAGCGCTCACTTCACAGCGCTCGCAGCTGGTGGTGGTCCAGGTGACAGAGGCAGTGACAGCGACCGCAGCCCCATGATTCCCACGTCTAGTGCTAATGGTGGAATGTCCGACCACGAACAGCATGTAGTGGAGGTGGCAACGATGACACCATCTTGTGCGCAAGCACCCGCATTTCCGCTGGAGACCAGACGGGACCCGTGGATGAAGGCGCGGCGGATCGTGACGGTGTTTGCGGTGAATGCCATACTTCTCTGAAGAGTTGAACTCGTCTCTCTCAGGCTTTCTCACCCATCTAATCATGTCTTTGCATTGTCGGATGCGTGCTCGTCTTTCCAGGCGATGTTGCTTGGTTTATGGGGTAAAGACGCCCTAGATCACATTGTGGCTCTCATGGGAGCTCTCGCTAGTGCACCGCTCGCTCTGGTATCCACCATCGCCTATCGTCATCGTTTTTGTTTTTATTGCTGTTGCTCGAGTTTTGTATGAAGCAGCTATGTTGCAGTACAAGTGTATCTCGATAGACACTCCGCGCATGTATCTTCATCTGAGTCCTGTTATTTCCAAACTTGACACTGTATTTCTATTCTAGCCCATGTATCCCCATGTCTTTACATACTGCACCACTTAAGGCGGACATCATCGATCCACCTGAGCATCTATGTCGTGTTTTTTCTTCCGACGTTATATAGGTGATACCTCCCCTGATGCACACGGCGTTGTTGGATCTTGAGGCAGCAGACTATGAGCGCAGACAGTCTTCTCTTGCCGCTCGCCAATATTCAATTGATAGCAGTGACCCCAGATTGCATAAACGAGGAGAATGTGTTACGGGCATGCACCTGCCGCAAGAATCCACTGAAGAGGCACCAGAAGCGAGTCCATTGAAAGAAGATAGAAACTACCGCATTGTCGCTCCTGGAGCTGGTCTAGAAGGCGGAATGAGTGATCCACACTCAGGCACGAACACAGTGTGCAATCCTTTTACGCCAGACGCGGAGCGTGTTCGCACGCTCGTATTGAGAGCTTCAAATGATAGAGGGGGCAATAGCAATAGCAGCGGGATTCGCGGAGACGGCGATGCTGAGCACAGTGGTGAGGATGGTGTTGCAGAGGACTACGCTCAACATCAGGTTCTGCGAAGTCGAGCAGAGCAAGCTGTAGAGCGCCGGCTTGATATCTTGGTAAATGCACTCCAAGACTCGAATATACCTGAAATTACGACAATAGTTGATGATGTGAACACTATTCATACGTCTAGCCTTCCATGCGCGTTCTACCTTCCCTCCTTTGTCATTTTCTGTGCATCGTTTGAATCGTTCCTACTTGCGGATAGGTGGTGGGTTGCGGACTAGCTCTGACGGCAGGCACAACAGCCATGGTGCTGGCCTCGTGGAGTGATGCTGCGTCACGATAAAATCGGAGACTCAGGTCTTATTTGACGATTAATTCGATGCCCATAGCGTTTAGTCAGCTCAGTGTACCTACTGGCATTCCAATTTGCCTACTAAGTGTAGGAGTACTGCATTTTAGGTGAAAATGGGAATTGGAAGTAAGGGGCGAGCCAATTCACCTGATTGCGGCTCTTGTTGTCAGTTCGTGATAGCATAGCACATTACGATTCGCCTCAGAATTAGTTCTTAGATGCGCCTTCTCTCTCGAATCTTATACTTCATTTATTTACTTCGAAAAAGGTTTCTAGATGTACATTCTAGTTCCCGCATCTGATACTGATACAAATACGAATACAAGGCGCGGACATCCAAATTACAGATCCTAATACCGCGGCCATATACTAAAAGCTCCGTATATCTTTGAAATCACCGCGGGCTGTTCGCTCGTACTGTTATCCATAACAGCAGCACCATGAAATTTATAAAAGAATTCGCAATGGGTTTCGCATTAGAAATGATAAATGGTAAACAAGAACAGCTAATGTAATATTTAATATACTTTTATTTCAGAGAGCCAGTCATAGTTCCACCTGGGCTATTGGATTAAAACTTGGTAAGCTCAGAGCATGGAGGAGCGTGCCACTTTGGACCGCTACCATCACTTCCATGGCCACTCGGGCATGTGCGCCTGATTAGTTTCTTAGGTCTAGTTTGCGCTGCTTTGCTTTTCTTCTCTACCTGTTAGTCTTCTAATTCCGGCCCTTCGGGGCCTGTCTCAAAACTTGGTAAGCCGTTTTGAATCGTTAGAACTTGAATCCTTAATAGTTGATTTGTGAGTACTTATTTTATTTTTATGGGATCATAACGATGGACGAAGGGCTACTTACATATAACACCCCACCTCTGACCTCTATGGTTCATGGTTCATGGCCACTCGGGAATTGGAATTTGTGCCAAATTTTTAGGTCCTCTGATGTGCTGTTATAAACTTTTCTGTGTTGCCCTTCCCGCCTGTTAGCTGTTGGCCCTTTAAATAATTGGCTCCTCTGGGCCCGTTTTAGAACGGCAATGGGCCACTGGAAAGATTAGAGGCCCGTAATTTTAGTCAAGGACTGGGACTTGATATCAATTCATACTGCTTACATGTAAGATGTAAGTTCACCAGAGAATTATTGATATTTAGCCTAATCCTGCTGCTGGTGGCAGCGTGGCAGCGATTCCCGATTCGCCATTTAAATTTCCTTAGCGCATGAAATATTTAGTTTGAATTTACACCTTCTTCAGCGCTGATTGTACTCGATGTCGGTCGAACTTCGTAGCTTTGATTGATTACTTTAACAAGCCAACGTAAAATTTCGAATGGCGCCATGTAACCCGCAATCCTGCGGATGTGAATGCTTTTGAAGCCTGCTTGATAGTGATCCACGTCCCACGGGGAAATCGTTTCATCAAGACAACTCCTGGAACAGCATGTTTTGGAGATGAGCGAGAAAGGTCAACCATGGCAGCAAGAAGAGCCTCTCGGGTGGGCTCCCTAAATCCACTTGACGCCGAAGTTGTGTCTCTGCTGGAGTTCGCACTTGCGGCAGCTTTCCCACGACCAGTCTTCTTTTGCTGCCTCGATGAAAGTGGTGGCTCTCGAACGAGCGAGCCATTAAAAGTTTTGTGTCCACCTCCTCCGGATGCACTGACTTCCGCAGCAGCTGCAGCGTTGGAGGGTCTTTTGCTCTGCTTTGGTGCAGCCTTTGGTGGGACGCGATCTTTTTGACGAGGAGTTTCTGGGACAACGAAATCCGGCAGTGGAGATTTCCAAATGCTTGTGACCGGTCCATGATTTGCCACCTCCAGTCGCACAAGGCTAAAAGGTCGCTCAAGTGCGTGGCGTTCTTTGAGAAGGCTGACTCTTTTTGACTGACCTAGGGATCCACGGATACCAAAACAAGTACCATCTTCGAGGCTCTTTGCGGCAAATGCTCGTAACATTGAGCCTGGTGGGCCCTGGAACCATCCCTCAGCGTCACCCACGATAACGAGGAGCTGCTGGGCCCGGGAAAGCATAACGTTTGTGCGACGATTGTCGTTGAGAAATCCCAGGCCGTAACCAGTCCTGTTGCCGAGTGCCGGGGCTCGGACAGCACTTACGATGCATACGTCGGCTTCTTGGCCCTGCAGCGCATCAACCTGTTTCAACAACAAATACAACATCAGCTTAAATGATTCACGGCATGACAATCAATCACTCACTCACGTTTCCCACGGTACGGCTCGCCCGAACCCAGGTGCTCATGTCGTCGCCCAAATCCACGCTGTCTTCAGCATAGTGACTCTGCTGGAGTTTGTCGCAGATTCCCTTCTCGATACGGGCACGTTGGGCTTCATAGGGCGTTATAACGCATAGCCTGGATCGCTGTCCTTGCCCACTCTTAGATGCCTCTAAGTGCTCACGAGAGTGTGCTACAGCCTCCTCAACCAATCCTGCTTGCAGATCCTCTTCTGCACCTCGTCCGAGCGAATGATTTGAAGTGAAATCAGACTCGTGTGTCTGTTGGGAGGTATCTTCGGTGCTGCAAGAACTTTCTTGTTCTGAAGAGGTGTCTTCAAAGTCCTCTTCTTGATCGCCATAGCCCACCCAGGCCGCGGCTGCACTTGAGCCGTAACCGTCGGTTATACCTTCAGCTTGCTCACTTTTCCGTAAAGCGCAAAGAAGCTCTGGGACGATCTGAGAAACAATGTTTGCCTCGGCTTCATTGGCGGATGACTTGCGTACTTTGGTAACCGATCCTGCGACGTGAATCCAAATGAAACCGGTAGCCTTTGGCCCGACTAGAGATGCATCAATAACCGCGCGCGCAATAGTATTGTCCTTGTTGTGTCTGTGTTGGGCAAGAATTTCGAAGCCCTTACGGACCCGCTCACGGATTCGAGAATCGCGCTCCGGATTTCGCACTACCTCAAGTTCATTTCCGTAAAAAGACGGGGATAAAATTTCACCCACCGGACGAGTTAAGCGGTATGATTTATTGAGTTGAGTTAAAGGCACCATGGGAGAGCAGCCCCGACCTGCATCAAAGAGGGACTTTGAATGTGTGGCACTAGTCACTTTGTCTTTCGAGGAGGCCTTTTTCAAATCGGCCACAGCATCACTCCCAAACGGTGGGAGCTGACGATCGTCACCAACAAGAACAAAGTGTGTTGAAGCACGAAAGGCGTCAAAAAGTGCAGGAGTGTGACCCTTCCAAAGTTGAGAGCACTCGTCAACAACGACAGCGTCGACCGTGCTAGTTGAAACAAGTTTTCGAAGTGCGTTTTTCCTCTTAGTCTTGTCCTCTGCATTCAGTGAGATAAATGAGCCATGTGTCATGATCATGATACTAGGGATATCGATTGCGCTCGAAGGTAACTTTTCCTCTCTAAAGGACTCAAGAGCTGAGTCCCACTTGGACTTTGGCTTGATTACTGCACGGTCGTTAAGGTCGCTCTTACGGTCGCTGCTCAATTTTGAATTTGCAATCCTCTGACGCGCCTTTTGCTTTCGCACATCCAGTACTTCAGGAGTGACGACAAAAGGCTGCAAGTGCGCATGTACGGAGTCCTGGTGCCTACAGTATAATATGCGTGCGAACATTGCAAACATTCTTTTGGACCGCGTTTAGAGTTTTTACATTTATTTGATTGAATATCAAAGAGAACATTAGAATGCAGATGTGCACGATAACCAAACGCTCAATCGCAAACGCTAACTCACCATTCTAGCATCCACTCTTGGCTGGCAACTAGAGCAACACTGCGTAAATCTTGAGCAACTATAGATTCTAAGGCTCGCAGAGTTGCTGCATTTGCCGGTGCAATTATCAAAACACGTCCACCTCCAGCTGTTACAGCGCCCGCGAACGCAGCTATGGTAGAGGTTTTACCCGTTCCAGGTGGACCTCGCACGAGTGAAATTTGCTTTTCCAGACCGAGTTTCACTGCAGCCTTCTGACTTGCATTCAAAAGTTTGAACTCTGAGGGGGAATTAAGTGGCTCTACAGGCTTCTGAATTCCGCCTGTCGCACCGAAAAGAAGGCTGAGCCCTAAGACAATCGCCGACGACTGCAGTAAAGTTTGAACAGGACGCGGTAACTCCTCAAGACGTTCCATTGCCTCTCGGCCAGAAGAGCATTGAATCGAAGACAAATTGACGTTTGCCAATGGGGCAATCTTGAATGCCTTGACCACTTTAACTAGGGCTGCTATAGCCTTTTGAATGGACTGCAAGAAAGTAGCAAAATGCGATATATGTGAATGACAATTCGCAAACGAAATCAAAAGCAAGCAAGTAAAATCAGAGATATGCCTATATAGTTACCTGATCAACATCAGAAAAGTTGTCGGTTTCGAGAGTAAGATTGCGAGCTTCAAAGGCTGCTCTGATATCGGCAGCATCGCTCTGAGACCAACGAATTTTGGCAAGCCGCCCAACAACACTTTCAACTTTTCCAATGAGGACCCGAGTTGCCCCTGCAACATTCTTCCTAGTAGTAGTAATACGAGCTTCGACTGGAGACTGAAACGGCGGACTGCGTAGTCGTTTGCTGAAACTTGTAAGGTGAACTCGTGTGACTCGAAGATTTTTTTCATCAATTATAAATCTATCGAAGTCTACAGCAAATTTTGCCTTACCGGCATCTTGATACGACTGAGCCTCATTGAGTGTAGCAATGAAGTCAAAGGCGAGGGCACGCGGAAATTGGATCGACGAAAAGAGCGGGAGTCCACTTAGGAATCCGTCCGGAGCATCCTGAGAAGCGTAAGCCTTCTTAAAAGTTGGCGTCAGAGTCGCTATACGGCCGAGAATTTCACTTCCCCATGCATCAAGGGAGGCATATTTGAGCTGTTCAAGCGTAAGAGGCAAGGCGTCCCAATCGCTGCAAGTGACCTCTTTGTCCTTGATCCAGTGCGCGTTGGTAGCTTCATTTAGCATCCGGCGTAGTCCTGGAGTTCGTCCAGCTTTTGCATCAGCATTACAGTCATTCAGGTCCAGAACTGCTGCCATACGAATGTTGGTGTCGGTCAGAAGCAGAAGCACATCGCCCGTTGCCTCAGCCGCCGCACAAATAAAACGGGTGCGACTGAAAGCAGGGTCAAGCCAATCCGCTTGGCCAGCCAAGAAGACACCAAGATTGGGAAAAATCCCACTTTTTTTGTGCGCAACAAGGATGCGACCTGCCTTTCCGGGTCCTCCGAAGGTGCAGAGTTGTATGAGACTAGCGCCACCTTGCGCTCCAGTTTCCGTGTCGAATCCGAGCACAACAACTGATTCGGTCTCAGACACCGCAGATATGCCTCCATGATTTGCAGCTGGTTCAATTAGCCAATTGATGGCTGCTTTTGCAGTCGCATCGGAGCACGTTTTCCCTCGTGTGCCTAGAAAGACTTCATGCAAAATCGGAGGAGCTTGAATGCCTTCCTTCGTCGTCTTTGGAGGGCTCAAAATTGAAAAAATGACATCATCCGCCGAGTCGAAACGATACCGAGAGCAACTTTCAAGAAAAGGAACTACCTTGATGGAAGAGCCGTCCGGAGAATCTTCACCGTACGAACCATTTTTTGAAGGTGGCAAGTTGAAAATTTCAATGGCCATCCTTCTTGTGCAGTGCTGTGTTGTCGGAGTCTCGGAGTCTCGGAGTCTCTGCGACAAGGCAAGAAGTTAAGACTTTCTGAAGTCGTTGAAGTATTGTTCGGTCTTATATATCCTTTCCTTTGATTTATTTCAAGAAAAGAAGCCACTCTTCTGACCGTCCTTTGTACAAGGGACCGTAGAGTTTGTACAAGCTTCGGCTGCTGATATACCTTAGATGAGCAAGAAGTGTGATTTCCACGCCAACAAAACCCATTCCGAAATTTCAACCTCTCACAATGAATACACGAATACACGAATACTGTCCACGAACTCAGCAAAAATGTTTCGCGCCTCCCCCGAAGAGAGGAATGGTGCTACTGTACAGCAGTTTTCTGATGACAGACAGATTCCGACAGATTCTGCACCTTGTTCGCACCCTCCCTCCTTCCATTGGATTTCCAAGGAGTTTGATAATTGGAGAGCCATTTTAAAGGACGGGCCTAAATAAAGATTCCAGACTCACTTCAACCCCGGGCTTCCTGGTGCCTGGTGGCTGGAAGGCTGAAAGCGCGCTCTCTTCGATGCTGTCCCGGGGAGATCAGATTAGATTATACTCCCCAATTGAAAAGAACCATCAAAGAGTTACAGGGAGCTGCGTATTGATGAATCCTGCAGAACAAGTCAAATTGGACTGAGTGCCCTTTCGCGTAATGTAATGTCCATCCTTGAGACAGGCCCCAAAGGGCCGGAATTAGAAGACTAACAGGTAGAGAAGAAAAGCAAAGCAGCGCAAACTAGACCTAAGAAGCTAATCAGGCGCACATGCCCGAGTGGCCATGGAAGTGATGGTAGCGGTTCAAAGTGGCACGCTCCTCCATGCTCTGAGAGTGCAGCTCAAAAGAAGAGTTTCCGCCCGCAGAGGTGGGGACTACAACGAAGTCCCTCAGGCGATCCAGAAGAAGAGTCGCCCATCCCCGAGCAATTGCGTGACCCCATTTGCGTGAAAGCTTCTGTCTGAACAAGGCTTTGGCTTCTGAAAAGCCAATGTTGTAAAGAGCCGTGTGTTTGCGAGCCATTTCCCGAGCGACGAGGTCCAAAATGAGGCTGAGATCAGAGGAAGCACCCCCGTATCGGCCAATGACTGGGGCAAGAACGCAAGAACACGGCCCCTGTGGCCGTAATCATTGAGTTCGCTCTCTATTGGGCCTCTCTGATCTTTCTGCGAGCCATGCAGCTCCGAGTCGAGCTTCCTTGTACGATCGTGGTACCCTTTGTTGACAGCTTTTTGCCTTTTCTCCAGAGTTGCCCCGGGAATAGTAGAGGTGTTGTCGTAGCTTGAAAGGCCTTGTAGCGTCCTGAAGTCCACAATGTGGTTCGCACCGTTCAAGTCACAATCGACACCATTGCTACCTGATAAATGAGAGGCCCGTATCACAAGATCTGATATGATTTTGTTTGTTTTCTCAAGTGAAGAGCCGTCTTTACTCCCATGGTCCCTGTAGTGGTGTTTCTTTGTATTTTTGGGGAGTATTGACCAGAGTAGACTAGACTAAAGTGCAGGATCAAATCTTTGAAGGAGGCATAGGCTTCGAGTATGTCTGCGATTTCCATTCTGACTTATATTCTGCTATGGCACGCCATTCTTTGATGTCAACCGGAAGCCTCTTGCACTTTAGAGCCTTCTTTCATGTCCGGCTAGGTGACTTGGGGTCGGACATCCCAGGGAGGGGGCTCGAAAAAAAAGTGCGTTATTGCTTCGCTATAGAGCTGTGGTGCAGTAAAGCGAGGCGAGGATCAGGAAACTGAGTCGCCCAATGAGGCGGGACCTAGATGCCGAAATAAAGTTATCCATTGTCCAGTTCCTCCTCATGGGTTGTTCAGAAAATAGCCCGTTTTTCGAACGGGGCGCAAGCGCTCGCGCAATTCGATACCGCCGAATCTTATCATATTTATAGTAATTCAAGTGGCGTGCGACTACCATTTTAGTGGCCTACAGCATTTCCGCGAAACTGCTGCGCGCTCTCGGGCACCTATATCTTCGACTCCTGCTCTTTCTTCCTTCTCTCGCCCCTCGAGCTCCTCCTGGATATCAGAAGCTCGATCGCAGTCTTCCACTGCTGTCGCAAACTCCTTCTTTAACTCTTCTCTCTTAAGTGCTCGTGCTGTCGCGGCTGCTCTTGCCGTTGCTTCGCCTAGTTTCCCGATGTTTCCTGTATTTTACCGCAATATCTTCGTTTTCCCCCTCTTCAGCAGCGTGCCTGGTCGGGGTTCAGTTTCTACCGTGGAGATAGGAGGCAAACGGCCTTCTACGGCGACTTATATGAAATGCTCTCATAGTCGAGAGAGCATGGAAGCAGCATGGCCATGCACATACATTCCATCGATAGACTTCTTCAGCAGTAACAAAAAAAACGCGGGTTTTCCGTTTTTTTAACCCACTTCGGCTCAGCAGAAGATCAGGTAATTACTAATTGCAATGAAGAAAACCCCATATATGAAGCCTCGTAGCTTTTCTTGGCTACTGTTCCTCGATAGGGCTTGTGGGTGCTGACGGTGAGTATTTCGTCACCCGCGTAGCCACTGAACTTATTCATGATTTACGAAGAAACTTTCGCCTGCGTTTTCCCCTGCTTTTGCCGCGGCGCCAGTGTCAATCCCAACCAGCCATTACCAACCCAAAACACCATAAACCATACCACCCATAATTTCCATAAAAACCCCAATAAATCTTATAGGAAGATAGGTAGTATGTTACAGTATAAAATGTTGGTAGCATTTACCATATCCGCCGTGGCAGCTTTGTGGCTTTCTCTGTTTCTCTGTTTATCCGAATGGACCTAGGCTCTCAGCTTCTCGATGGCCGAAAGCATCCTGTCGGTGGGGTAGACATGACCTCGTATTTAAAGGCGAGGAGTTTGGTTCAGGATGGACGATAAGAACCCCCCATCGAACTCGGGTATCAAGTGAGCCTGAGCCTAAACACAATCGAATTTTTGTTTGACCTCGCTAAGTGCGGCTTCTGGAGCGGAGAAGCAATTCCTATTGTGCGCAGGACTGTGAAATTCGTGTTTGTACCGCCTGAAGTATTACAACTACGTGACCCGCACTTCGTTAGCAAGAAAGAGGACAGGCGATGCCGAGATCGGCTTGCGCCCAGCGCCTGAGAAAACATCGAGGTGATGCCCTTCTGGGGCAAAAAATATCCCGGAAAATTTCTATATACGAAGCCCGAGCCTGGCTTTCAGTCCGACCCGAGAGGCACTTAAGTCTAACTGGCAGCTAAAGGGGGGTCACTTTTCGCAAAAGCGGGAATTTTGCGCATTATTAGCCATGTCGCATCATAGACGTGATTTATTTATCATCCAATGCACAGATAAACCGTATTTGGTATACCCGGTAGGACAGCGACGTAAAACCATGGAAAATTGTCCGTTGGATACCATTATTTCTTTTTTGGTGCTCATCTAGCACAGCCAGTGCAGTTCGGCTGCACTGCGGATTTCGAGCGATTTTGGCCCATTCTGGGCCCCAGATTCGATTGAATACTGTGCCTCTCGGTATCGGGGTTCCCCCTCGATATTGTCAAAATATCGGGCCACAGTAGTAAGACCGTATGAGCTCGGTTAGGGGGAATCCCGCCTCGATTTGCGTATGCTATGGCCAATAAAGGTGATATCTCAGAAGTGACCCCCCCTTAGCTGCCAGTTGGTCTTAAGACGCAGACTAGATGGCACCCTGCCTCTAAGTTTCTAAGTCCAGTATTCCCTCGGGGGGGGGGGTTATGGCTCAGAAAGGTACCTCGTGGGTGGACCTGAGACGAGCCACACGAACGAGGACTCAGTCCCGCCGATTTGTTCGGAGGAAAGACGTCAGTTGGAGCCTTATTTGGCCTTCTAGAGTAAATTTGCTAGCGCATATGCAACTCAAGTGCACTTTTAATGTGCCTCTCTTTCTGTTACTACTGTGCACTTGCTTTACCGAGTACTCTCGACTGCTGCTCCTACAGAATTCCTCTTTGCTACTTCAAAGCGAAATTTTAAAGGAAAGCAGCGTAAACTTAGTCTTAGGAGCTAATCAGGCGCACATGCCCGAGTGGCCATTGAAGTGATGATAGCGGTCCGTTTTCGTTGCCGTTATTTCGATATATAGTTTTCGTTGACAAAACCGAAACCAAATCTCGTGTCGTAGACGAATTCGCTCCATAATCCGCAGCCAAGCCCCACTTGCCTCAGTGCGGCCAGAAATCAAAACACGTAACGCGAGATCATCCGAAGCATTTCTTATCTCAGTTCTCTATCTGCCATCTGCCATCTGCCTATCTGTACTGTATCTCCACCGCAATCCGCAATTAGTAATTGCGGATTGTGGTCTGAAATGCGGGTGCGGACCGAAATCTGCACCAAAAACCCCTTCCTATTATTTAGATTGGATTAGATTATACTTCCCTAGTGTAAAGAAAGACAAGGACAGAAATAGCACGCCATCAGAGGTGATTTGTATTTGTACATGTGGCATGTATCTGCGCGTTCCAGAAGGCTCTATCTGGCGTCTTCCCTCCGATTAAGTCGGTGGAGTCTGAGTGCCCATTATGTTTCACGTCCCAGGTACTACCTCGCAAGCCGCACTCTACTCTGGGCTGGCCACGTCGCATGCATGCCTAGGAGTCGGCTACCCAAAAGGCTCATGCTTTCGTGGGTACACGAGCCGAGGATAGCGGGCGGTCAAGAGATGACTTATGGCAGATCTCTAGAACGGCATCTGAAGTACTTCGGCCTCGTGGACGACGGC
>Ga0307982_1002388_pt1 | contig 15196 bp, 9 predicted proteins | sample OrgLakmetagen989_FD_201847 | JGI IMG/M metagenome (GOLD analysis project Ga0307982, IMG submission 201847) | Saline water microbial communities from Organic Lake, Antarctica - #989 | ecosystem: Environmental > Aquatic > Non-marine Saline and Alkaline > Saline | place: Antarctica: Organic Lake...
GTGTTTTAGAGACAGGCCCCGAAGGGCCGGAATAAGAAGACTTACAGGTAGAGAAGAAAAGCAAAGCAGCGCAAACTAGACCTAAGAAGCGTTTTTGAGACAGGCCCCGAAGGGCCGGAATTAGAAGACTAACAGGTAGAGAAGAAAAGCAAAGCAGCGCAAACTAGAACTAAGTTTTTGAAGGGCCGGAATTAGAAGACTAACAGGTAGAGAAGAAAAGCAAAGCAGCGCAAACTAGACCTAAGAAGCTAATCAGGCGCACATGCCCGAGTGGCCATGGAAGTGATGGTAGCGGGTAGTTTTTCCCCTCTTCTTTCTTTTTATACCATACTACAGGTATCTGTAGTGCAATTTTTTTCCCACCCACGCGCATCGACTTCTTTTCATCACCGGAACATTCTTGAAGTCGCTGTCTTTGTGGATCCTATAAATCCTACGACATGAAGGTAACCGTCAGTACGACTATGGCCTGGCTTTATGCATGCGAGCTTCGTAGATTAAGATATCTTTTTCACAGGTGTTCGGGCTAGTCCTCGCGGTCGTCTTTACGTCAGCTAGAGCGTTCATAATTCCAAACCATGTTCAGATGAAGCGTGCTGTCACAATCAGGGCAAAAAACAGTGAGGTATTGCGCTCTCAATTGCAACAAGCTGCAATGAAACAACTCACAATGAAAGACATCGTTAAGACGACTACAGTAATTGTGCTACGCGTCGTAAGCGCGACATTGCTACGTCTGAAGTAGTGCCTTGAAGCTAGCTCACTAATAGCTTTGTCCAACTTTCTCTTCAGGCAGAAGGACCAGCAGGAAACAGCGAGAAGAGTGCCAAGAAAGTGGACTTATCTCAAATGGGTCCAAACTATATGAGCAATGAGAACGCGTGAGTTGGTTTTTGTTGCCTCGGGATCATTTGCTGATATACGCTTAAGCTACCATCATCAATGATCAAGTTTGTTTTGTAGAGCACAAGGTGACTGCTATCATTTCTAATCATCGTCTCCTGCGATTCCGTTGTGAATTGAAACTTTAACAGGTACTCTGGGAGTAAGTCTGCGCAAGACTCTCAGAATCGAGGCTACGTTTTTTTCGCGCTCGTGATCGCTGCCAATGTTTGGGCCTCCACGGTTGGAAGTGACGTTACTTTAGGCGAACTCTTTCCATCTTTTTACAAGTGAGCCAAGTGGAGCTTCCAATGAAGGCCTTCATTATCCCAGAAATATGGCCTAAGCTGGAATCACGGCGTTACAATAAAGAGCGAAGAATCTCGAGGTCGCTGCCTTCACCGTGTAGCAGTAACCCAAACACAAAATCCGATTCAGATTCCGTGTCCTAGTACCCGCACCCAAGCACAATCCGAAGGAATTCAGTTTTTTATTTAATTATTTTACTGCACATAGACATATATGCCACTGCGCTTAAGTGAGAAAAATCGGCTTCGGAATATTGAGTCGCTCTGTTCGCTCTTTGAAACAGGGAAGTTCGTACTTCTGTTGTTACCAAAAACAAGTGGAGTTCCGATATCATTTTTAAATTTCATTTCATAAATTCGTTGTAGAGGTATCGGATGCAGCATCTTACATCGAGCACCGAGTTGGCTGTATAATAAACGACTGTAAAGTAATAAGCGCATGGACGTATAGTTACTACCGAATCAGAACTTTACGCCCGAGACGATTTCGTCTACATAAAGTTCGTCAGGTATATCAGGACATTCATGCGGAACCGTTTTGAAGCGCTGTGATGTTTGATGGCATTTTGAGCTGCCATTCACAGACGAAGCACACAGCAACAAGAAGAGAAATATCATTTGAGCGCGCAACGTTTTTATATATGAATAAGGCACAAATAAAAGAAAACTTTTCTTGGCGGCCAGGCGAATTACAAGCACAATACTGATACACCTACCGACGGCACGGTTGGCACACGCGACAGCGGCGCCGCTGTGCCTGTGTTCGTAGCACCGCCGCCTATGCGCGTGCGTGCCGAGGGCCGAGCGGAAGGCCGGGCCGACGGGCGAGCCGACGGCTGTGCCGATCTGCTGCTGTAGTTGTCACTGTTATTGTTCCCCGTAATTCGCGCAGATGACTGAGGGTTCGCAGCCCGAGCAGACGACGACGAAGATGCAAACATAGCCCCACCGCTTTTCGCTCGTGCAGACCTCTCTAGACGGCTGCTCCTCCCGGTAGTAGTGTCAAATTGCTGCGTTTGCTGCCCGAGGCCGCCGTACCCGTAAGCGCTGTCTCCGTCTCCGATAGGCAAAGACTGCGGCACGAATTGCGTGGAGGGCTCTTGAGACAAGTCTCGAAATTGCTGCAAGCCGCGGCCGGAAGACACACTGCCAGAAGGCGGCGGCTGCTGTTGCATGAAGTTTTGCGAGCTCGACAGCGCAAAGTCCTTCACGGAAGTGCCCATGGGTTCTCCTGCATGCGATAAAGTGTCACCCGCTAGGCGCTCCCAGACCGTCTCGGGAGGGCGCAGCCGCGACGGCGCGAGAGGTTTGGAGCCGCGGCCGTGGTGATGGGCATGGTTCACGACGTCGAAGCCTATGTATATACAGGGAGAAGGAGAAGGAATACGAAAGAAATGTTAACACAAATGACAACAATGACACACGTAGAGAAGTTGCAGAAGCACGAGAGCTCTCCACGGCATATCATTGCAAAGCTAAGATAACGTACTATCTCGTGAGTAGTCGATTAGCCTCATTAGACCGAGATTAAGTATGATAAAAATTGAGATAATGGAGAAGACAACACTAAAACTGAGTAAAAGCCCACCGTGGTGCCGGCCATCTTCTCGCGCTTTCATGATGCCGGTGCGCTCGATTCTCGCCAAGCTGCGGTCGGCAGCAAGTTTCTCGGAAGCTTCCATGCGCGTGCGCACTTCCGCTTCAATCTACGAAGAAAACGCACCATAAAACAAAAAGATATATTGAAGACAATATATTTGGTTTAGAGCGAGAACATATCATTGTTTGAGCTCCTTTCTGCTCTGACTTGTAAAGTACTTAAGGCCATGCATCTAAAGCAAACAACGAAGAAACGATGAACTCCACAACATCCCCCAAAAACGAGCTGAGAAGCTTACCATAGCGCCTTTCTTGCTCGCAAAGCGACGGTTGCCTGCGCCCTCAACAGCCGCCAATTTCACCGGATCGCGCGGGTCTTGCGTGACGATGTTGAACGCTTGCCCTTCGGAGTGGGTGATGGAAGGCGGGAGCCTCGCCAGCTGAGCGGCGCCGTGCACTTTCTCCAACACCCGCACCTGCCTTAAGTAATCGTCTTCTTTCGCGGAGTTGTAGTACGAGCCCGCCACCTGCGAAGAGAAAAGGAAGGAAAAGGCATGCAATTGTATACGTTCAGGGCTCATGGATATGTTAGATAGCTTACTACAAATAGTATTTACAACAAAGCAAAAAAAGCAAAAGAAGCTAAAGATGAAGTAAAATAGCGAAGCGTACGCAAGAAGAAGGGACTGCCCTATTTGAGATGTCAAATGAGATCACTTGAATGAAGTATTTATACTTCTTATTCCCGTACTTACCGCATCATAGTCTCTCGTGGCCGCAAATTTGTCTTGGCAGACTTTGAGGATCTCAGCTTCGTCGGCCTGTTTCCGCAGCTCGTGGTTCTCGTGGTACTTGTTGCTCAGCAAGTCAAAGGGGCGAGCGTCAGGGTCTTTCTTTTGCGGCATGTTCGGGTCCATGTTGGGGTCCTATTGTAGTGTGTGTGTATGTGGGTGCAGAAGGCGTGCAAGGAAAGGAATGACAAATAGAAGGAGGGAGTGGTTCAACAGAAAGAGAGCACTAGGAGTGAAAAAAAAATATATATATTGCGTCAACAAGAAAACATCTAGGCAATATTTGAAAATTTCGCATATCATTAGCAAAGGCAATCAATAATGTTCCCAAATCTTAGCCTTTTGTAAAGCAGCAGGAGGTCTGGTTGAGCCTCAAGCAAACTAAAATATTACCGGGCGGCGTGGCGTCACATCAGGTGGGACTACACCGATTTCTTGGCGCTGGTGGGCTGTCTTAGGCAAGTGGGATAGCAAATTATAGGGCACTCGGCTGTCAGGCACTTTGCTGCCTTCGGGTACGCGGCCTGTCATTCCGGTCGGCGGTAGGTACGAGTGATGGTTGATCACGTCAAATTTTTGCTGGTAGCAGAGTTGGCGATCCTTGGCCACATTCATGCGCACCAAATTGAATTCTGCTTCTTCCGCTACCTTGCGAGACTCGACTGTGGAATCGTTGAACTTCATGAGAATAGGGTTGTACACGCGGGAAGCGGCGTGGTTTTGGTTGTTTTTCTCGACTTGGTGCGTTGGGTGCAGGTCTTCACGGCCCCACGGCAACTGAGTGCGCGACGCATGGTAGCCTTGCAAGCTCGCGCCCCAGCTAGGTTCATTGTACAAGTCTACGGGCATTATGGATAAACGTGCGCGCTCTCGACGAGTCGAACCACCCGGTGCTCTTTCTCAACGCGCGCTCTAGCTTAAAAAAAATGCCCTTCTTCGTGTAGAAGCTGAAGGACGAAAAAAATACCAACGCCGTCTGCGGTGTGTCATTTTGGACTACGTAAGATCAAACTCCAAGTTAGTTGATTGTTGATAGTTGCAAGAAGTTAGAAGTTGCAAGTTGCAAGTTGCTCCAAGACTTCAAGACCACAGGCACAGACCCAGACCACATGTGTGGCGTGTGGCAGGTGGTATTCCGATTCCAAGACACTTGGCTATCGGCTACAGCGAAATGCGCTACTTGCGAATTGCGTTATCGAATGAAGGTATTATTCAACTGCTCGAAAATGGAGAGGGTTTCCTTTCTAGTTTAGAGTTCAGAGAGGAAAGGGGGCGAAGCAGAGCGCACACATATCGCGAGAAAAGGAAAAAAAAAGACTAGTCCTGCGCAGAGTTATGGCGCTCAATGCCGCTTTGATAATTCTTTATAACCACAAGCCAGTCTCTAATACGCCTCCATGCTGACCATCATTAGCGGTAGCTACCACCGCCATGGCTTCCTTGGCTTCCGGGGCCGCTGCTGCCGCGATATTCTTGGTAGCCACCACCGCCGCTGGGTGGAGCACCTGCGCGGGAGCCGGCACCATAGCTGCTGGAGCGCGCTGAATCATAGCGGTAACTGCTGTCACCCCCACGCGGCGCCGCAGCTGCCCGGTCACCGCCGCGGTACTCCGCCTGCGCATAGCTGCCGCTGCTGCTGCTTGGAGCTGCGCGATAGTCGGGCTGGTAATTCGCGCCTGGAGGGGCCCGGTACTCCGGCTGCTGGTAGCCCACAGGAGCACTTCGGGCTGCGTCTACACCACCACCACCACCACCACTGCTGCTGCTGCTGCGGTAGCTTGACGAGTGGCCGCCGCCTTGGTCGGAGCGAGAAGACGACGGGGGTGGTGCATCGTAGCCGCGGGACGGGGGTGGCGCGTAGTCATACGAGCGCGGTTGCGACGGCGGTGCCCGGTAGTCGGGGGGGTAGTCGGCTGACCGGTAGTCCCCACCGCGCGGAGGTCGCGCATGTTCCTCGTAGCGCGGTGGAGGGCGCTCATCGTAGTAGCTTCCTTGCGAGCGCGGGTCGTCCCGGTACCCGTCCCGAGGAGCACCGCTCAAACCACCGCGGGGGCCATCCTGGTACGGCGGCCGCTCGTCGTGGCTGGCTGACGGCGGTGGTCCACGGGCGGAGTAACCGCTAGAAGGCAGCGGGCCCCTCGAGTCATAGGCGCCGCGGTCGTCGTAAGCACTGCCAGCAGGCGCGCGGGCCGCGTAGCTTCCACCGCCTCGGTTGTCTTGGTCGTAGCTCTGCTGCACGGGCGCGCCCGCACCGCGGTACGGCGCTGCGTAGCTCCCACGGTCCTGCGGCGGCATTCGGTAGTCGGCTTCGTAGCCCGCCGGCTGCCGGTAGTCACGCCGTTCGTCCCGGTAGCTCCCACCGTGGTAGCTGTCGCCCTTGCCACCCCCGCCGCCCTTGCCGCCATAACCACCACCTTTCCCACCGGCACCGCCGCCCCCGTAGCCCCAGCCGCCTCGGCCGTCTCGCCCCCCGCCCCCGCTTAAGTTGTTGCGCTGGCCAGTGTCGAAGTCCACGCGCAGCTGGCGCCCGTCGAGCTCTTGGCCGTTGAATGCTTTGAAGGCCGCCTGCGCGAGCTCTGGAGTGGCCATGGTCACGAACCCAAAGCCTCGCGACTTGGTGGGGTCGTCCTTGTCGCAAATCACGCGCGCTTCGGTCACTTCTCCAACGGCGTCTTCGAACACTTTCCGCATGCTGATGGAGGTGGTGGCCCACGCCAAACCACCAATGAACAGCTTGCACGGGTCGCCTCCTACAGGGGGCGGTGGACGCCTCTCTGCGCCGCCTGAAAGCCAAAAAAAAAGAAGAAAAAGGCAGCGTCATTAACACATTCATACATGCGAAATCAAAGAACTACAGAAGAAAGTGGAGCCGACAAAACGATGAATGCAAAAATAGGAATGCAAGTACAAGAAAGTTACATTGCACTTGCAAAAACATAAGAAGCTACAAACAGCAGGACCATTCACAAAAGGCAGGGCAAGAATTAATGTCTACTGTTCGGCCATTTACCGCTTTTTGCGCGGTTGTCCGCGACCTGAACCTTGATTTCACGCCCGTCAAAGATCGACTGATGCAGCCTGGAAGGTAGTGTAAGCAATAATGTGGACTGATAAGGACTTGACACGAGTATCAGGGCCTGGAGACCAACTCAGGCCTCAACGAAACAGTGCGATAGTACCGACGCAGCAGAGACTTATCACTCCAAAGCAACGATCTCATGTCACATCGTGCATCGCTCGAGTACAGTTTTCTTCGACTTTCAAGTTCGATTACATTATCAAGACTCTCACGTAGAAAAAAATCTCTATTGTTTAGTTTGCAGCCAGAATTCAGTTCACTTCTTCACTTGTCTCTTTCATGCCACAATGCGCTAGCCGAACAACGTACGCTACAAGTCATTTTCATGTCTTCGTTTTCATAATATCGAGTGCACCAGAACTACACCATCAATATCATACCTCTCACGAGCTTCTTCGGCGTCACGAGCATCTTCGAAAGTAACAAACCCGAAACCACGAGAAATGCCGCCGGGTTGACGCGCAATGTTACAATCGGTCAACTTGCCGAACTTACCAAACGTCTCGCGCATTGCTTCCTCCTTTACTCATCGTGATTGTCGTCCATTTTTTTAGTCAAGTCGCACAGTTCAATTGATTTAGGCAGGCCGAGATGTCAGACACAATTCAAAGAAATTTCAAAGTCAGATTCAGTACTCTTATCTGGTAACCTAGGTGAAATGGGGTGATAAACATGGCCGAGATGTCATCTACACCTTTGTGTCATAGTTCAACTGCGCGATGAAGAGTTTGCAACCCTCGCCAGCTTCTGGGAAACCTCCGGGTGCATACGAATCTCCGCGATTGCCTCCTGAATCTTGGCTGTACTCCCCAGAATGACCTCCATCTTGAGGGCGCTCCTCGGCCGCATTAGATGCAACTTCTTGTGCATATGCAGAACTTGGCTCAGGAGGCTCTTCGCCCTCCCTACTGCCAGTGGACTCAAATTGATAATTATTGTTGCCATCCTATCGCATGCAGCGGGATATTGACGAGTCAGTTCTTGAGCCCAGAGCACAGTCTACATTGCCTCAAAACATAGCCGGATAGGTCGGCTTTGTCAACAGTAAGATCAGCCAAAAATCTAGAAAGTGCAGTCACCTCGCCAGCAGTGGTGTCGCGGTAGTTCGCACGCGGACTCGTTTCGTCCTCAGCGTCGCTCATAGTCTTAGATGCGTTAGGATTAGGCACTTGGCTAGCTTCAAGCTCTGTTGAGCAAAATGAGTGGTGCTCGCAACTTGCAACTCGTTCAGTTACCATTTTCTGAGCCCCCCGAGTGGGTACGTGGGTACAGGGTTTTGAGACAGGCCCCGAATGTCTGAGTGCCCATTGTGTTTCATGTCTTCATGTCCCAGGTACACGAGGGACGAGGCATTTCTTCGGGCACTTCATTGCCCCAATTGCGAAGGAACATCAACATATAACAAAAAGCTGCGTATTGGCGAATCCTCCAGAACAAGTCTGACTGGGCTTAATGTGTCCTTATGTGTGATGCAATGCTCATCTTTACTCCCATGAACCCTATAGAATCAAGTCTTGGAAGGAGGCATTGGCTTCAAGTATGTCCGCGATATCCACTTTGTCCTATCCTCGGCTATGGCACGCCATTCCTCGGAGTTGGCCGGTAGTCCTTTGCGCTTTAGGGCGTTCTTTGATCTCCGACCATAACCATTTAAAGTATCGGTGCTAACGCCGAAGGGATCAGTGCATAGACATAGAAGCAAGATTCACAGTCGACGGGCCAACCCCAACCCCCTCTGTATACTACAGGGGTGCCCTATACTCCAACACCCATGTCATCTCAGGGCACCCATTCGGCCTAGTGTGCGCTACCCAACCAAAAACCAAACGAAATTCGCACTCAAGGCATGTTTTCAAGCGAGATGAAAATAGAAAACTTGCCTACCTGCTACCTGCCTGCTGCCTGCAAGCCCCCAAATTCCGGCCCTCGCGATCCTTACCACACAGATAAGCGGAAGTGAATGCTGGGTGCTGCCTAGATCATTCCAAATACCTTTCCATTAAGTTCGTTCTCACATATAAATATGAACTTAGTGAACTTAGTGCATTGCATTGCAGATTTCACATAGGACTGTGCTATAGACTTCTGTGTGCGGTATCAGTTTTTCGCAATCGAAGGCACGACACCCCATACATCAGCAACACGGCAAAGGGCTTATCTATTTCTTTGCATCAAGAACTCTCGGCACAACGACCATGAAGAATGTTTGGTAGCAAGCCTGGCACACTCTTGGCCCAAGTCCTGCGAAAAGGCCTTTGACACCACGCTCCTGGCGTACCCGCGCCATCGTGCTCCACAAGGACGCACTTCTGGCGCTGTTGGGTCGTTTGCTACTGCTGCTGCTTACATTGTTGATACTGCCTCTTTGAGGACCAGCGCCAGCTTGTGCTTCTATTCTGCAGACTTCAAAGGGGGTGTTCCAGGTGCTCAGGCCACCACCCAAGCAGCCGGCCACGACCTCACCTCGAATGCCTGGCAGCCGCGCGAGGCACATTGGCCGCAGCAGCTCCGTTAAACCTTGCCGGCTCGCCCAGTTCGTGGCTTGCCGCACTGCTACAGCGCCGCTGCCCCGGTACATGCCCAAAAGGCCACCTTGAGCCCACGCGCGCCGCGCGGCCGCTGGCACTGAGCCTTGCCCGCCGGCTGCGCGGTCAGTCGTGCACGCGACCACAAGCAGCGAACAGGGACCCATCACTAGCGCTTGCGCAGCGCCACCGCCAGCGCCCGCCAAACAAGCCACCGCCACAGGAGGCAGGTTCAAAGCACACATGGGGCCCACTGTAAGAAGGTTTCGGAGAGTTTCTTTAGCTGCCATCAACACAGCGCCAGACAAAGCGCCTTCAACCATTCGAGCGCTACAGCCCGACCACAGGGAAGGGATGCCATGTTCCCGCACCTACACCATGAATCGAATAAATTCACTCAAAAGCATGCAGATAAGTCACATGATAGCTTGTGCGTTTTGACTCACTAGCCGCTGTAAAATCGCAACATCCGACTTCGGACGCGCTGCTGTGTTGCCAGCCATCACACTCGCCTCCTTTCTACGCTCCAGGACTACAGCGCTCTTCCACACCTGGCAGTGCACGATAAAATCACATCAACCAATTATGGACATCATTTCCGCCCTCGTAATAGCTTTGCATAGGTCTACTCGAATCGATTGAGTAGTGAAGCAGTAGTATTTTCTTTCGGAAGTAGTGTAAGCAAGCTTACCGACCTCGAGTGGCAACCCGCCAGCCAAATCGCAGGCACAGCGCAAGGCACTACCTCGCATTAGATTATGAATCACTGAAGATGATGAGCCAGGAATCTGGAGGCAGGCTAGCGCATAGAAGAGCATGTACAATCGCATGGCGGAGTAGTTGCGTTGATGTTATAGGTAGGTTTGAAAGAATGTTTTGCAGAGAAAGAAGCAGTGAATTGACACTTTGGACTGCTTCTCCCGTTGAACGGCCGAAATATACATCGTAACTGGTACCATGGCGCGCGTAGTATTTGCGACCTGGTTAGTCAGCGTTTGCTCCGTCGGCGCCGCTCGTGCACGGAAGAAGTTTTCGGTCGACCCACCTGACCAAGCCGACAGTAGGGACCGAAGCCAGAAGCTACTGCCTCCGAAGTTCATTGCAGAAAAGTTGGTCTCGTAGACTTGTGAACATAACTGCCCGAAGGTTGACTGCATTAAAAATAGTTCTTAAGCATTAAAGCGAACGATGACTTCAGGCTATTGCTAGCTCTGACTAGCAAAGATGTCAACGTCCTTTAATTGCAGGTATGGCATAGCAGAGGGTGATGAGCTAAGCGAGGACATGGCGAAAAAGATTCACGAGGAGTCTCAAGAGCTAGGCGAGCGCTCGCCGAACTTCTTCAAGTACTACCCCCCAACTAAGCTATGAACAAAGAAGTTCCTCGTGAAGGGCTGGGCTTTACTTATCGTTCAATAACTTCGCGTTGTTGTTTTTTAATGGCGCTACTGGCCGCTGTCTCTACCCAAATAGGTCAGGCGACGGGGAAGTCCTGTTGCTGCCTGAGGTTTTCAGCGTGTTAGACGCTGACAAAGTCAAACGCGACTTCGCTGCTGTTGGCGACGCAAAGGGTGAAAGCGAGCTGCGGCAAACTCGCATGTGGGGCCGCCTGTACATCGACGGCTGGCCGCAAACCATTCAGTTCTTGCGCGCACATTTCGGCGAACCTCCGCCAGAAGGGCCCCGCCGTTTCGTGATTGCGGACCCGGTAATATATTAGGTGCAACGATAGCGGTGAAGATGCCATATTCGTGCTTAAACTGTCTCATCTCGGATATGACTAGATTTGACGTCATTACACCGCGTCCAACGCACGTGTGACGGGCACATGCCAGCTGTGTAATGATGGGGGCATAATGGTTGTTCTCAACTGTAGATATCTCTTGCAGCTTATTTTTTCGCGCTATTTTTATTCCTTCTTTTTTAATATTTTTTCTTCTCCGATTCTGTTTACGCCCATCTATACGCTCACATAACACGTATACCCTGGCATACTCTCATGGGCTCCGTTTTGATAATCATAAGGTGGATGCCTGCGGCGCGCTCAGCAGTGACACTGACTGGACCGGAGCCGTGGTCGTCGCTCGTCGTGGCACCTGCACGTTTACCACCAAGGCGCGTACTGCAGCTGCTGCGGGGGCTGCAGCTCTAGTGCTGGTCAACACCGAAGACGGCAACGATCATTTAGCGGGGCCCGACGCGCACGGAATTCCTCTGTCGGTAAATAGCGCAGATGCCAATACTTGGACGCCATACCAATCATCCTCTGTTCATCGCACCTTCTATACCCCCTTCCGCCACCTCTCATTTCTTGCTAGTTTTTGACCGTGAAATCTTATTCAGACCGCCTAGGCAATCGTCTGCACTATTTGATTCTCTTCGATTGTCCTCCTTTGGGTTTGGTCAGGTGAGCATGGTGGCGAAATACGACGGCGAGCTTCTCTTGCGCGCCCTGGCTCGCACCGCTGGCCACGCTGCTTTAGCTGCCAAAGGAAGCAGCGCGGTGACGCCGTCCATGACGGGCTACATGGTCCCGATTCACTGCGCCGAGCGCACCGAAGCTCTGAAAGGCCAACTGGGGTCCGACCTGTGCGCGCCGTGCACCGAAGCCGAGCGCACTCTTTCCAAACGCACCCTCGAAGGGGGCTGGCTCACAATTGCATCAGCAGCACCGTCGTCATCATCATCCAAGCACGAGTTCATGCTCGCTACCTTTGGCGTGTCGGTGGACACCGCTTCAGCCACTGGCCTAGCCCTAGTAGAAGCCAATCCACCTGACGCGTGCACTTTATTGGCGTCCAGCGGTGAACTGACTTTCGAAGAGCACCTCGAGCTCACCAACGCCACGGCCAGCGCTCAGCTCAGCGATTCCACCAAGTCTGCTCACGAAGCCAAGCTGCAGAGCAGTGAATACAGGGGGAAAGTGGTGGTGGTACAGCGCGGCGGGTGCGCGTTCATAGCCAAAGCCAAACACGCCCAAGCTGCCGGCGCCGCCGCGATTGTCATCGTGAATTCGGCAACCCACGTGTCCCGCTTTGGGGTGGAGCCGCGGTGGAAAGGCTTGGGCATTCACGTCCCCGTGGTTATGGTCACCGACTTAGGTGGCGCTGCCTTGCAGGCTGCGGCAGAGCGTGGGGACACTGTCCGCTTTACTATGAGTGCTCAGGTACAGGGGGGGGAAGGGTTATGGTGATGTTGGGAGCGGAGTTGGTTTAGAGGTCTCTCTGATCCTTGCGGCTTCACTGATATTGCAATGGCTGATTTCCTTCTGCAATCCTTGGTAATTGTTCGCTTTCCACTTCTAGTACTTTCCGTGCTGAATTCTCCATGGTTTTTCACCCCTTTATTACTGGTACTAGGTCACGGAAGCTGCATGGCAAGAAGTGGAAAGTCTTCGCACTGGAGATGCTGCTTCTTGGAAGTCTGCCGGCCAGGCCAAAGCAGAGTCATCCTCATCTTTATCGCCTGCAGAAGTCAAGGCCTCGGCACTGGCAGGTGTAGCTGCGGGGTGGCCAGAACGTGTGGCAGCAATTGAAGAAGGGTTTCAGCTGCTAAGCGCTTCAGCTGGCGGGGCCCAAAAGAAAGGAGCTCACGCCGAGCTATGACAGTCAAATGAAAAGTGAAGTAAGGTGCCCTTGGATTGCAAGAGAGGCACTCGTGAATTGTAAACGAGTGGCTTGCGGCTAGCTCATACATCAGTAGCCCCCCACGTGTTTGCTACGTCGCTTTCGAATAGCAAAGGACTGGGGAGGGGGGGCTATCAAATTTATAATATATCTCGTACCTCGGCGCGTGTTTTTGTTGTTTGGATTTAAATACGGATGTAGTACCTAGAAAGGAAATCTGGAATTTCTTGTATATCACTTCGGATGCTTATAAATTATAGTTATCTCTTTTTCTTTTTGTCTTCAGATCTACTACACCTACCATCCCACCATTTACTTGTTACATCTGCATTTTCTTTGTTCTGGATTGGATTTGGCTATAGCTATGTGTGAGGTGTTGTTATTTATTTCGGGCAACGAAATGCGTGAAATTATCTCTCGCTTCTCTCTCTTTTCTGTTCTCATTGGTACGATGCACTGCCTTCTCGCCGCCCGATCTCATTGTTTTTTCTTTCTCTGTTTGTGATTTGTGATATGCGTGGGCAATTTTAGAGGTCAGACATTTGCTCTTCCAACCGCTTCACGACTTCGCTGATTGCCCGGATTTCATCTTGCAGGGATTTCGCGCCGCCGTCTTCGTCATCGCCATCTTCACCCTCTTTGTCGCCACCGCCCGTGATGCCGCGCTCTTCTAAATCGTAGGAAGACCGAGCTGGGATCCAGTCGAGGGACGCAGCCATGCCTGGTAAAGTCATCGAGGCCACGTACGACTCCACGCCGGTGAAGGTAGTCGGCGCCTTCTTCCTCAAGTGGCTCAAAAAGAACACGTAAGTCCAGAGCATGTGGTGGTCGTCCTTGTGTTCGTCGAAATTGGGCGCTGAGGACTCGAGGCCAAAGTCTTCGTAGTCCTCTCGGCTCAGGCCACACATGAAGCACTGGTTGGCCAAAATGCTGTCCCGGTCGTTGCGGGCTTCCCGCAAGGCGCCGAAGCTGTCCACCAACAAACCGGTAATGATGTTGCTGAGAATGTAGCCCAGCCACACTTGCAACCCCATGTCAAAGAACACCCGCCACATGTAGTCGGGGTGGCCCGGGTTGGGGATGGACAGGCCGAAGTCCCCGCCGGGCGCTCGAAACAAGAGCCAAAAACAGCTGATCACCGTGGCGCACGATTTCTCGTTCACGGTGCCGTCTTCTTTCGCGTGTTGGATCGTCAGGTACTCGCTGTAATACACTTGCACGAACGTGGCCACAATGACCATGGTGATGATGATGGTGTAAAACACGAGGCCCAGCCGCTTGGCTTCGGAGGTAGCCGATTGCAAGATCGCCGCCAAAGTTTCGCTGTTGTTGAAGATGTCCAAGAGCATGAGGGTGAAGTACTCGGAGCTCAAGAAACCTTGAATCGAGAAAAACTGCAGCACGATGTGGTTCCGGAAGAAGGGCTTGGTAATGGCGGTGTCGTAGGTGATGCACAAGGTCCTCTCGAAGCTGTTGGTAGGCACTACAATGTAGTTCCGCACGCAGCTCAGGGTCCACGGCACGTTGATGCCGAAGATCAAGAAGTAGTACAGGGGGTAGTTGGGCTGGTCGCTGTAGTTGGCGAAGTGCATCACGATGAACATCACGTTCATGACCAAGGTCACCCCCCAAAACGAGAACGCGCCCAAGTCTTTGTATTCCGACGGTTTCATGAGCTCCATCTGCTGCTCCGCTCGCGCGCGCGTTTCACGAATGATAATCGGCACCTCCGTGATTCCCAGGTACATCACGATGATCAAGTACCCCACGAAATTCGTGACGCCGAGCGCTAAGGTAATGTACAAACTGGTCTTCTCCCCACCACTCAGGTCGTCGAAATCGTAGAAAAACGCGTTGTACGGCGACTCGAGCGCTTTCGAAGACATGAGCACGTTGAGGTTGAGCAACACCACCAGCGCATACATGCACAGCTTGATGTTGGTGATGTTCATGTGCACCGTGCGGTACAGCCAACTTTGCTCCGCCACCGAACAAATCCAGTCCATTTCCGAAACCAGGCGGTTCGAGGCCTTCATTAAGCCTTTCACCCGGTCGTCCTTGGTTTGGATTGGCACGTTGGACAAGAACTCAATCTTTTTCGCCGACGCAAAGTAAGCCGCCTGGAACGGAATCGGAAAGCACGCACGGTGAGTGCGCCCGTTCCAGAGGATTTCCACGGTGGAGGTGAACTGCTGCCGGCGCTCCATTTTCTCGCGCAGGAGTCGGGTGTCGTTGTAGTCACGTTCTTCAGGGGTACCCTGAGACCGATCTTCCCCGACCAGCAACCCCCCAACGTGCTCCTCGTAGCCCAGCGACCGCTGCACGTCGCGCACTGCCACCAGCACCTCCGCACCCACCGCAAAGCGGTCAGCTTCTGCCTCGTTGA
>Ga0307982_1002389_pt1 | contig 15196 bp, 12 predicted proteins | sample OrgLakmetagen989_FD_201847 | JGI IMG/M metagenome (GOLD analysis project Ga0307982, IMG submission 201847) | Saline water microbial communities from Organic Lake, Antarctica - #989 | ecosystem: Environmental > Aquatic > Non-marine Saline and Alkaline > Saline | place: Antarctica: Organic Lake...
AAGTAATGACGTTAACATGCCTGCGCTCACCACAGCTCGTCCTCGTCCACAAACGCAGCCAAGGCGTCCTCCACACTCATGTCCTGCAGCAGGCCCCCTGAGCTACGGGTGAAGCCGTAATGCTCTGCTGAGGCCGTAGCTGCACCTGCTGCAGTGGTACCACTGCCTGGTACTGTTACCATTGGTGCAGCTGCTCTGCTGGCAGCCAAGTCTGCATCACCGTCCGCATCCAGGACAGCGGGCGGCGTGCCCCCCCCCTCAGCTGCACCCGACCCCCCCTCGTGCTCCCCCTCCCGCGGCCGGCGCACCCCCCCCACCTTGGAAGCCTGGCGTGAGTCTGTGAGGGCAGCAGCATCCGTGGCTGTGCCGCCGTCGGCCCCAAACACCTTGTTGCCGCCTGGGCCCAAAAACCCAGACTGACCCCCCCCCGCAGCGGAGCCCGCAGGGGCACCACTTGCCCCCGGCCCCGGCATGTCTGGCGATGCAGAGGTGCGCAGAGACAGCTTCAGGACGTGCTCCTTGGACAGCAAGGAGTGCCCCAGGGAGGCGGACTGCGGCAGGGGCTGTGCCAGCTCCTTGAAGAAAGACTGCGCGATGTTGCAGGCCATGTCTGAGGACAGGTTCATGTGTGCCTCAGGCATGAATTGGGTGATCCACTGGGGCAACTTGTTGCGCTTGTCAGCCCGCGCATACCGGCAGTCTGCGAAGACCATGAGCCCGTAATCTGCCTTTGAGCGGATGACCCGCCCTACACACTGGGAGGACTGTCGCAGGGCGTCGAACGTCAAAAAGTCCTGCTCCCGGATGTGGAAGGTGTCGCGCAGGTACACCAGCCGGGCCCGCAGCACATGTGACAGGGTGTACTGGAAAGGAATGCCGATGAGGATGACGGCCCGGCCGTAGTGCCGGTCAAAATCGATGCCCTCCGCAACCTTGCCACGGGCCACAGACAGAAATACCGCGCCACGGCCGCAGTCGCAGGCCTTCTTGAAGTTGTTCAGTGACAGTGTTGTCTCCACAATGTCCTTGGTTTCAATGAACAACAGCTTGTGTTCCTGCAGCGCCGTCAGTTTCCCACTCTCGTGCCACTGCATGACAGCCCGCTCCATGTACGAATACGAAGGGAAGAACACCACCATGCCATCCGGAACCACCGCTGCCATGCTGATGACCAAATCAGCGTAGTTTTGCGTTACACTGGGGTCATCGCGGCTTTCGAACCTGCTGCTGAGGATGGTTTGGTCAGCACCCTTTGTGACCACCATTGGCGAAATGCAGGGGCGGGTGATGGACATCTCGAAGGAGGCGCGTACCACGGGGTGGAAGTTCAGCATTTTGGGGTACATATCCAGGGGGGACAGGGTGCCCGACATCAGGATGACGGATTGAAACTTCTGGAAAACCGGCTTGATGGCCAGGGAGGCATCCAGGCAGGCCAGCTGCATGATGGGGTCGGGGATGTGAGGCGTTTTGCTGTTGTAGGGCTCAAGCACCACCATGAAGCCAACAGGGTAAGTGGTGATCAGGGTGCAGAAGTCCGCCACCAGGTGCAGCGGCGCAAACTCATCCATGTCTGTGATCTCCAGCGTCCGCATCAAGCTGCTTAAGCGGGAGTAGGCGAACTTCAGGGGCTTGGGGTCCAGGTGCAGCGCCGTGGCCATGCGGTTCAAAAAGGACGCTGGCACCTCGGTCTCCACTGCGGCCACCTTGATGCGCTGCTGCAGCCACCGCACCACGTACTTCATGAAACGCACAAACAGCTCCGCGTTGCGGATATTGCCTGGGATGGCTTCTGCCAGAATGTCTTGCGGAAGCGCCGGTGGGCCCATACGCTCCTCTCCACCACGCACAGCTGCACCCCTGCCTGCAGCCCCCGGCGCGTCAGGGGCGGAGCTGCCCCCCCCCGACGCAGCTGCAGCCCCCCCCCCAGCAGACGAGCCGCGTGCATGCGCGTGTGCCCCTGCGCCGTCCTGCAGGCCCGTCAGCAGGCGCTGGTACTCATCTTGTAGCCGCCTCGCATCTGCTTCCTTCATGCGTTTGATGTGTGTGTTGAGCCGGTTCAGGTTTCGGCTGGAAGCCTCCAGTAGGCGACGGTCCAGAGTCACCGACATGGACTCAATGCACACATTGTCAATGTTATGCGCCTCGTCAAACACCACGATGGACTTATCCTCCAGCTCCCTGGACACCAGGGTGGCGATCTTCGGGTCCAGCATGTACTGGTAGTTGTACACCACCACGTTGGCGAAGCTGATGACGTGCCTGGCCATGAAATAGGGGCACCATCCCCGTGCCTTGCCCAGTTCCTTAAGGTCGTGAATGTTGTAAATTCCGCTCAGGTCTGCGTCGCTGGCGGCTGTGTCGTACGTCTCGAAGAAGTCGCACGTTTGCACCGATGAATCGCTCTCTGCCTTGGCCCGCACCCATGAGGCAGTCATGTTGCGGCAAGCGGCGTCCACAGTCTCGCGGTCGTTCTCCTCAGACACAGTGGGGTGCACACATCTGCAGGAGTGCACAGCGATGGGTTTCTGCGCAGCTGCAGCACGGGCAGGGGCGGCGGGGCACATACAGGTTTCGACGCGAGGAGAGGCACACTGCAAGGATGTCGGTGCCTGGGACTTTATCAGGGACGTCAGTGCCTGTGGCCTCAGCCAAGATATGTGCGTCCTTCAAGAGCTCCACTTTACGGTACTCAATCACGCGCTTGAGCTCGTCGACAGCCTTGGTCATCTCTGGCACCGTGCGAGTGCAGTATACGAGCTTGCCGCAGTCGGGGTGTGCGTACTGATACGATGTTACAAGACTCAAGACCGTCACAGTTTTCCCTGTTCCAGTAGGCATCTCCAATAAGCCATCACCCTTTGCATCCAGCGCTCGCTGTAAGCAGGACAGGTGCACGAATGCCCTGCGGATTTTGCTTCGCACTTACTTTGAGCTCGAGCATGAAGTTTAGCTGCTCCTTGTAGATGAAGTCATACGGAAAGAAGACCTCCAGGCCTGCAATAAAATAATATGAAATAATCCTTGGAGACTTTTGCGGACTTCTGTGTACCATCAAGATCAAAGCGCATACTTGGTCAGACAATTACGAGGGCAAAGTCTCGTGAAATGTCGCCCCGCAGTTTGCCGTGCTATGCACCAGGCCAGGAATATATGTGGCCAACTTCGAGTATTATGATTGAATTGAATTGTATTGACGACTTGTTGCAAAAAATGTTTTTTTCTCAGTTGCGCAAACCACACAGCATTCGGCTGCTCGCGTACGCAAAGGCGCGTGGAGGCCCCCCCAAAGAACTGGGTCAAGAACTCTCAGACAACGGAGTAGTACGCACTGCAGCTGGTTTAAGCATGCAATTAGCACTTGGCATGGGCTCTTCTTGTGGCAGCTGTTTCCGTTTGGCAACTAGCTGAGCTACAAGCTGCTTGAAGAATTGTTGTGATCACTCCATTAGAGCTTCCAGACATATAGACAATTGCATTGCATAGGCAAGGCCAGATTTCAAACTTTTTGAACATGTTTGCGTGGATTCTCGAGGAATTCCTTGCTCATTTCGTGCAGCCGGTCGTCGATGGCTGGCCAATTGTGGCAATGTCCTTCGGCTTTTGGCTCAGCTTGCAGCTGTCTCTGGACTACATCTTCCCTGCATTATGCCCTGGCCTTTATCAAAGAATTCGTGACTCGAGTAAAAAGGACTCGTGGGCGAACATTCGAACGCGTGTCATGGGTACGGAGCTCCTGCGGAAATCGCTGCCGCAAACGGCGCCTGCCTTGTTTTGCCAATAAGCCACGATATTGTTCGCTGCAGGAACCTTGTATGGTATATATGCAGCAAGTGTATCTGTATATGCCCTCTTGAACAGCAGTGGCACGCTACAAAGCAACTGGTATGAGCAGGACGCCTTCATCCACACATACGTGGTGTCTGTGGCGGTTGGCTGGTTTGTTTGGGATGTCCTGGACTGCTCCCTGCACCCTGAGTGGGGACCGATGTTCTTTGTGCACGGTGTGGTTGCCCTGGGCATCTTCTCATCTTGCATGGTGCGTAAACTGCTCAACGCACCACCGTCGTCACACTCATCGCACGCTGCGTGCGCTTTGCAGAAGCCATTTTTGCTACACACTGCTGCAATTGTGCTCATGTACGAAGCTTCCACCCCCATCATGCACCTACGCAAGACGTTGCTTACCATGGGTTACGCCAAGTCTCACCCAAACATGTTCATTGGCGTGTCGGTAAGAGTCACCAAATGCGCAGCCTCAGCCGCCAAAAGATTCACCCCCGCACGTTTTCAGGTTGTGTTCTTCCTTGTGTTCTTCATCACCCGCATTGCAGTTGGCCTGTGGGCATCGGTGATTTGGTGGCGCGACGCCACTGCCCTGGTGTCCACCGGCGTGCCCCACAGCTACCTGGTGCTGGGCTTCGACATGATGGCCAACCTGGTGATGAATGGCATGAACCTGCTGTGGTTCTACCAGATGCTGCAAGTCCTGGTCAGGGGCCTGAATGTTAAAAGCATCGCCGAGGCTGACAAGAAGCAGATGTAGCTGCACAACTCAAATTGGGCTCAAACTGGGCTCAAATGATGCGCAGACTGGTGGCTTGGGGCCAGCCGTACACTGCCTTATACCGCTGGAACAAGTCGCGCATTCGCTGAACAAACATGGCGTGTGCAGCTTGCACGTCTGCATCTGTGACTGTGTTATTTACCCCTGAGCTGAATGCGCCTGCCTGGATTGCCTCGCCGATGGCGTATAGCAGGGGCACCTTGAGGGGCGCTGGTAGGCCCATCTCACCCACTGGCACCCCCAGAAACATTCGCACAGCACGAGACAGCTCCCGTAGCCAGGGCCACTTGGGCCACAGGCGGAAGGTCTGTGATGCACCAAATACATATACCGGGATGATGTCCGCACCTTGCTCCAGGGCAAGTCGCACGAAGCCCTTGCGTGACTTGAGCACAAGCGTTTCCTCCAGGGGCAGCCCCTGGGGGGTGCGCAGGGGTGTGTCACTGTAGAACATCTCCGCGATGCCACCAGGCACGATGCCCAGGGCATGGCGTGGGTGTGCCTTCCAGTGCCGTTGAATGGCGCTGCGGGACACAGGCACCATGCCGGCGCCAGTCTGTGCCAGCCAGTTGACGGGGGGGATGAAACGCACCACGGAGGCCCCCAAGGCACGAAACTGCTGCAGGTACTCCCCCAAGCGATACACGGCACCCATGGCAGGCCCGTGTGGAAAAATACCGTGGGGCTCGAATACCAGCATTGCTGCCGAGGTGCCGCTGGCGCCCCCCCCAAACATGCGACCCGAGGGGAGCCGCCTGCTGACGGCGCGAATAGCGCCTGTGGCCACGCCCGCTGCCTGCCGCAGCATTGGCGTCCCCATGCGCTCATCCACTACGTGCACGTTCCACCGCCGCAGCTCCAGCTTCCACAGGGGGTGGCTCCGTAGCCGAGGCCAGTTGCGCAGAGGGGGGAAGAGCGCCGGCAGCAGCGCAAGCAGGACTAGGGCCTGTGTGCGGCTGGGGACACCGGCAGCACGCATGCGGGAAAAGAGCGTGTAAATCGCCAACAAAATCCAAATTGGTCCGAACATGAAGGCTGTACTGTGCAGGGCGTACTCAAGGGACCTGCGCATTTTGTAAGGGAAGGACTTCTGACCATGTGGTTGTGTCGCAACGCACACAGGGCACTCACTGAAGGAAGGAATCTGGCTTTGTCCGCTGCAGCAGAGGTTTTTCCAAGAATGACTGAATGGCTTTTTGGTTTCGAGCCGCAATAAATGTCGGCTCTGCGTCAGCATTCTGGTCCCCCAACCACCATGCAAGAGCTTTTTGAAGAATTGTCTGTGCTGCGACAGCTGGCTGTCGGGGAAGTGCCACCACTACACTTGCTGCAAGGCTGTCTGCAAGCTTTGTCCTCCCTATTATGTGCCCAAAGAGAGTGGGCTCCATCGATTTGGTGAGACAAAAGTCAAGTCTGATGTCACATGCCCTTTTTTGGGACCGCGCTCTTGGGAGGGCTCAAGGCTGTATTTTTTGCTACCAATTCCGCCAAAAGGCAGATGCAGACTTTTGCGCTTCTCAAAGCATGGGTATGGATGGCCTGAGCAAACTGTGGTGGCATAGTCTCACCACAAAGCTTGTTTTGTACCGCCCCCCTCGTCAATGTCTAGCTTGGATTCGAGAGCTTGCAAAGCGGTACGGGAGTGCCCAAGCAAGGCATCCTCATTTTATAGCTACATTCTAATGTCTGGTGTGTGTGTGGCTAAAGCAGAACTTTCGACCATCGCTTGAGACTTTGAGCTGCTCGAGCTTTCTTATTGTGCTTCCCTGGCCATCCTTTTGCCTGCGCTAACAACGATGGCGGCACACTCCTTGTCCAAAAAATACGAGCGCTTCGGTGCTTTGGCAGATGATGCTGCAGCTGAAGAGCAAACAGCGCTGAGCAAGTTTCCCGGGAGTGACAGTGAGTTGGCCGATGCGAAACCCTTGCGAAACTTTGGCCACTGCACCTTGTGCAGTGCCATACAAAGCTGAGAGCGCAGTCTTCTATTCTCAAGAAGAGATTCTTTCTGCCAAACCAATTGAAAAGGCACCCAATGTTGTCTGGCAAGTTGCCACTCGCAAATTACGCGTATGGTCAGCCGCCAGCACTGAAGACGACGACGTGGACCCTGTCCCCATTCGCCCATATGTCACTGTCCTGCTGCAGTTGGCACCCACAACTGAGGTGCTGTCGTACCGCATGTTCACGCCATCAGAGAATCTGCCTGACCCACGAGCCCTGCTTGCGTGGCTCATGCAAGCGATGAAGCAGCCTCAGAACTTGGGGGCACAGGCCGCAGCGGGTGCCAAGAAGCCTGACGCCGTGAAACGCGCCGCGTTCAAACCCGGAAAAATCGTCTTCACTACGTTGAAGGAAGCCCGCCAGTGCCATGCCTCTCTGGCTGCCCTGGGCATTGACTGCGCCATGTGGAAGCCGCTGCCCCAGCTGGACCGCTTTGTGGCCAAGTACAGCCAAACACTGCTGGATGCAGATGCGGCTGCCATCACGCCAGCCTCAGAGCGCGCCGGTATCATGTCCACAGGCGTGGACTCCAACCTGTTTGGGCTGTTCTGGCGGACCACCCAGTGGTTCTTCAGGCACACACCCTGGCGCGGCAGCCCAGAGCGTATGACATACCGCATCACGTGGGACGAGGAGCTGTCCTGTATGGGGGTGCGGGTGCCCCCCTGCACGGTGTGGGTGTCCATCATGGGTCGCACCGCCGAGGAGGCACAGGCGGAGGCACAGGGCACGTCAGATGCCGCCCACATGAGCCAGCGTCTCACACCCCGGGAGCCGGGCACCGCCAAGCCCACAGACCCCTCCCTGGTGGACATTTCTGGGAACCCCGGAGATGTGCGGGGAAAGGCCTTTGATTCCAACTTTGGCACCCGCGGCATTTCCATGTTCTGGTCTCGCTGGGACGCGGAACAGCGCCTCATCGGGCATATGGATGCAGAGCTCAGCGAGGCAGCTGCTCGCCTTCGGGAGCTGCAGGCCCAAGAGAAGCAGTGGGAGGAGACGCAGGGTGCTGGGAGTGAGCAGGGGGGCGCAGCTGCTGATGTGGGTGCCAGCATGCACCGTCTGCAGCGGCTGTCCGAGATGGGGCAGATCAAGGCGATGCTGCGGGGAATGAGCCTGAGCGACCCCTCAGGCAAGGTGCGTGCGCTGGCTGTGCCGCATCCCCTCGATGTCGTGTGTGCTCGCCCAGGGTGTGGCAAGGAGGGCGGCAAGATGCAGCGCTGCACCCGGTGTCGTGCTGCGTACTACTGCAGCAAGGACTGCCAGGTGCAAGACTGGCCGGAACACAAGGGGGGGTGTTCCACTGCCACCTCTGTGCGTGCCCCAGGCGCTGTAGCGTGGGCACCCAAGGAGAGCGCCATGCTGTACCAGGAGTGCCTGTATGTGCCCTTCGATGACCTGGATGCAGCAGAGGGCATGGCTCTGAGCAGCGCAGACCGCTACTCCGTGCCCATGGGAACGACCATCCGTAGGGGGAAGCCTGACCGCCCCAATCCCCAGGAGGTCATGTTGCTGTGCCGCGCCATGACCACTGTGGCACAGGTGGCTTGCGGCATGCCGGAGCGGGCCAACTGCTTCCTGCCGTCTGCTGGGCCTGTGCATGTGCCCATGAGTTCTCACAGTGCCCACCTGCATGCGAGCGGCAGCGAGCAGGGCAGCGGCAGTGGTGATGAACCTGTATCTGGCACTGGTGGCGATGGTGGCGGTGACTCGGACGATCTGCTCACAGTGGCCGAGCTGCAGTTCTACATGAGGGCAGCAGGTGCCGGGCTGCATGCCGTGGATGAGCAGGGCTGTGTTGTCCTGCAGGAGGAGCTGAAGCCTAATATCGCCCTGCCGCCTGCTGTGCGGGTGACTGGCGACATGGGCTATGCACAGGTGGTGCTGGACCCCATGTCCACCGCCGGCGAACGTGCTGACATGATGCAGCGAGCCGATGAGCTCAAGGCACACTTGACCGCCCAGGCTGCAGCTCAGGGGTGATATTTGCAGTGTTTTCTGCGGGCTTGACAAATATTTCTACATCCAGTGGGGAGGCAGTGGCAGCTGGTCAGGCACTATGAGCTGAGGGGGACATCCACTTGTGAGCAAGGCCCTGCGGCATCATGCACTGCCCTGCAGATTTTAAATGGCTTAGACAATCAAGCATGTAGTCACATTATTAGAGCTCGCTCACTTTCACTCTATCGCAAGGCATTGAGTTTGCTATCGTAGCAGTAAAAGCTGTTGGCGGTGGAGGTGGAGTCTTGAAACTGCTGAACTTTCTCAGGATGACTTCTGCAGCAAATCGCGTCGTATTCCTTGGCACAACTATGGAGAGTGGCCTCACAGTACACCGAGCAGTGGAAGACATGCAGCGAGCAGGCTTGCGATTCAAGGCAGTTGTGAGTGGCATTCGAGGAAAACTCTTCACGCCTTGCCCCACTCTAGCTTGTCCTTGCAGAGTAATTTCAGCAAGCTAACATGTTACATCATTTGTGGTGTTGATATCACGTTGCCTGAGTACCGCCGACTGCAGCGTTTCGAAAATCTGCACTCTGTAGACTTGTCCTCAGTGCTCTTGCTCGAGAGTGGGTTTCAGCTGCTGCTCGCAGGTGTTCGGCCGAGCACTGTGTCACTGCAGGAGGTGGCCTCAGTCCAAAAGACAGACTTTGCTACCATAGACGCTGCCTTGGAGCTGCCATGGGGTCGCACTGGAGGTGTCAAGCGTGCACGAGCTGACTCGTTGGACGGCGCTGCCAACCGGCGAGTTGCCCACCGAGCCGCTCACCACGGAGGGTCTTTGGCCGAGTCTCCTGTGCATCACTACGCCACACAGTTTGACAATTTAGACAGGCAAGACTCTCCAGCTGCCCTGCCCAGTGTGCCCCTGCCTGCGAGCCTGCCCCTGATTGCCGCAGCACCGACGCCCCCGCCAACGCCCCCCGCCGCGGCAGTGAGCAGAAAGGAAGACCCCAGCACTGCAGCCGCTGCTGTGTCTGTGCCACATATGTACGTGCCCAGGTCCCCCCAGCGGAAGCCCATGACGGCAGCACAGCATGCCGCTGCCGTCGCCAAGCACCGGCCCTGTGCCCAGGACTTGGCTGCCGGCTTGCGGGTTGTGTCGGTGCTGGAGGCGCTGCTGGCGCAACGAGCAGCTCTCACCGGACACGTGGATGTCGGTGTATGCTAATGGCTGCAGTATGGGCTGGGCGTCGAGGTGCAGGTGTCAGTGGGGGGCACCACCGGTCATGCCCCCCAGAACCCGCCCCCCCCCTTGTAGCCTATGGGAGGGGGGTGCGCATGGTTTCGGCTGGCACAGGAACATGCGCTACAATTTGCTCAAATTTCCCAGCTGTGCATATCAGCGTTTGTTTCTGTTTGAACGGCTCAAAGCTGACAGACACGATGGCAACGACACATCTTCACGCTGTACAGCCACCTGTGCCTCCGCCACGAGCGCCATCTGCAGTGCTGCTCCTTGGGTCAGGGGGTCGTGAGCATGCAATTGCACACGCTTTGGCCCAGTCTCCGACGCTGCGAAAGCTGTTTGTTGCGCCTGGAAATGCAGCGACTTTGAAACTCGGCTCGTCCAAGCTCGAGGCGCAGAACGTCATTCTTCCGGCAAACGCTGATATCGTTCAATTTTGCAAGTCCAATGCAATTGATTTAGTTGTTGTTGGCCCGGAAGGTCCTTTGGCTGACGGTATTGCAGGTAAATTGCCGAGATTCCTCCTGCCGCATCTCCACACATCTTGCAAAATCCGCTGCTCCGCAGATGAGCTTGCTGACGCCGGGATTGCTTGCTTTGGGCCCAGCAAGGCAGCAGCACAGCTCGAAACAAGCAAAGCATATTGCAAGTCTTTCTTCTCCAGGCACAATATTCCCACAGCACGCTGGCAGGCATTTACTGATTTTGCTGCGGCCGAGAAGTATATTCTTAGCTCTGGTCATCGTGTTGTGGTCAAAGCATCAGGTTTAGCGGCAGGTAAAGGTGCGTAATTTGCCTGATTGGATGTTTTTATACAGCCTGTTGTATTCCCGCTGTGCCTTTTTGCGCTCGCTGCCCGAGTTAACACTTCGCCAAAGACTGCTTTTGTCATTACTTGTCCTGCAGGTGTCATCATTCCAGAGACAACAGTAGACGCCGTAGCTGCAGCCCGATCCGTCTTGTGTGGTGCGCAATTTGGAGATGCGGGTAGCGAGGTGGTCGTGGAGCAGTTCTTATCTGGTGTTGAGGTCTCGCTCTTTGCATTCTGCGACGGCGCCCACGTCGTGCCCATGGTGCCAGCGCAGGACCACAAACGCGCCCACGAGTTCGACCAGGGGCTGAACACAGGGGGGATGGGAGCCATTGCCCCTTCGCCCCTTGTGGACGCAGCCACCTTCTCGCACATCGTGGACACCGTGCTGAAACCCACAGTGGCTGGCCTGCAAAAGGACGGCACACCGTTTGTAGGGGTGCTCTTCGCTGGAATCATCCTGTCTCCCGCGGCTGCTAGCACCAACCATGGATGCAGATGGGATGTGAATGTCCTGGAATACAACGTGCGCTTCGGGGACCCCGAGACACAGGCCGTGTTGCCCCTGCTGCACCCCTCCAGCGACCTGCTCAGCATCATGGCGGCGTGCACTGCAGGACAGCTGGCACACACACCTGTGCGCTTTGCCACACAGCTGCCTGGTACCTGCGTTGCTGCCAGTGCATCCATTGCTGGGGAGCCTGTGGTGAAGCTGGGGGGGGTCGAATTCGTGGGGGCCCCCCAAAGCTCTGCCGCAGTTGTGGCTGTATCGGGGGGGTATCCAGGCAGCTACGCCAAGGGGCTTCCTATTGATTTAGGAGAGGATGCGGCCCAAGATGGACCAGTAGTACATGTGTATCATGCAGGGACTGCATTTGACGCCGATTCCCAGCTCGTGACCACGGGGGGGCGTGTGCTGGCAGCTGCGTGTGTAGCAGGCAGCCTGCGCGCAGCCACATGGGCCGCATACCAACGCCTTTCCTGCATCAGCTTCCCCGGCATGACCTTCCGCCGAGATATTGGAGGGGTGTACATTGCCCAGGAAAGCGCGCGCCTGCGAGCAGCGGTTGCCGCTGGTGGCGCTCATGACAGCACCCCCGGCGCCGAGGTGCCAGCTGACTTCGCCGGGTGGTTTCGGCGCCCCGGTCCCGTGCGTATCGGTGTGCTGGGCAGCACCAACGGCACAGACATGGTGTCCCTGGCGCAGAGCATCCAAGATGGGCCCCTGCAAGGGAAGGCGTCCATTGTGCAAGTCATCAGCAACAAGCAGTCCGCCGGCATTGTGGGGAACGCCGCCCGATTCAATATCCCTGCGACAGTGATTCCCTCGAAGGGAAAGACCTGTGAGGCTTTCGACCGTGAGTGTGTGGCTGTGCTTGACGCTGCGGATGTAGATGTGGTGCTGTTGATTGGCTTCATGCGCATTGTGTCGCCGGTGCTGGTGCACCGGTATGCTTGGCGTCTGCTAAATGTGCATCCCTCCCTGCTTCCAGCCTTCAGCGGCGGCATGAACAAGTCTGTGCACGAGGCAGTTTTGGCTGCGGGCATGACCGATAGCGGCTGCACAGTGCACTTCGTGGACAATGGGGTGGATACAGGCGCCCACCTCACGCAGCGCCGTGTGCAGGTCGCACAAGACGACAGCGCAGACACACTCAAATGCAAGGTGCAGTCACTGGAAGCTGAAGCACTGTCGGACTGTGTCATGCTGTTCGGCAATGGGGCCCCCTTGCAACAGGCCTTAGTGGTGTCAGGGGGGGTGTTCTCGCCCCAGCTGCTGGCCGACATGGGGGGGTCCTCTGTCCCCCAAGGCATCTTGGACAATGCGCCTGTGGCGGGCACAGCTGTTGCAGTGGGGCTGACATATGCGAGTGCTGGTGTGGACATTGACGCCGGAAACTCCTTGGTTGAGCAGATCAAGCCTGCTGTGAAATCCACGCGCCGCCCGGGAGCAGATGGGGCCATCGGGGGCTTCGGGGGGGTGTTCGATTTGAAGGCAGCGGGATATGAAGACCCCTTGCTGGTTTCCGGAACAGACGGGGTGGGCACCAAGTTGAAGTTGGCTGGGCTGGCTGGGGACCACAGTACAATCGGCATTGACGCCGTGGCCATGTGTGTGAACGATATTCTCTCCCAGGGCGCAGAGCCGCTGTTCTTCCTGGACTACTTTGCGACAGGGCACCTAGCCGTGAAGGACGCTGCTGCGGTGGTGGGCGGTATTGCAATGGGCTGCCGCATGTCCGGTTGTGCCCTGCTGGGGGGTGAGACTGCTGAGATGCCAGGCATGTACGCAGCTGGAGAGTACGACATTGCAGGCTTTGCAGTGGGCGCTGTGGACCGCAGTAAGCTGCTACCCAAGCCAGAACACATGAGTGCAGGGGATATTGTTCTCGCTCTGCCAGCATCAGGGGTTCACTCAAATGGTTTTAGTTTGGTGCGGAAGATTGTGGAACACGTGGGAGCTGACTGGAGTGCCCCCAGCCCGTTCGCTGTTCCAGCCTCAACAGCAGCAGCTGCTGGTGCAGGCTCCCAGACACCCAGCCTGGCAGAAGCCCTGTTGACGCCTACTCGACTGTATGTGAAGCCTGTGCTGGCAGCCCTGCGCACAGAAGCGGGGCTGGGGGTATTTGGCCTGGCGCATATAACAGGAGGGGGGCTGCCGGAGAACCTGCCACGCGCACTGCCGGCACACTTGACAGCGCAGATCAATGTGCATGCCTGGCCCCAGCTGCCAGTGTTCCGTTGGCTGCAGGCAGCTGGCAACGTGAGTGACGCGGAGATGTACCGCACATTTAACATGGGTGTGGGAATGGTCGTCATCGTGCAAGCCTCCTGCGCCGACGGCATCACTCGGGCGTTGCAGGAGGCAGGCGAGGAGGTATACCGCATTGGCAGTCTGCGGGCTCGCCAGGGGGGTGAGCCGCAGGTGAAACTGAACAAGTTCTAGGTTGGGGGGGGGGCACCTGGCGGGGAGAAGCAGTTGCGAAGCAAGAGGCTCGCGCTGGCCCCTACAGAAGAGGATTTGAAGTTTCACAGTGAATTCAGAATTTGATGTGTATGTGGCTGCCATCGCAGTGTGGGGGTACGTCAGTTTGTTTGCACCCACACAGCAGGTAGAAGCTTTGCCTCTTGTCGGCCACAAAGCTCATCGGCTGAAAGTCAGGCGCTTTCTCCACATGTGAATCGTCGCAAAACGGTTGCTTGCTGCTGTGCCCGCAGGTGCAGTACTTATATGTGCGCCCCAGCACCATGTGTTGCTTGCCGCAGTCGCAGCTGGGCTCACTGCCGTCGGCGGGCGGGTGCAGCATGTGGATGCGGAATGGAAGAGGACGCACTGCAAACTTCACATAATGCAAGCAAAACAAGGCTGAATACAGAAGCATCTTACGTGGCTTGCCTTTCCTATACTCGCAGTTGCTGCATGCGGAAGGAACTGATGATGACGATGATGATGAAGTCGCCCGAAGTCCGCTGCTCATTTCCTCCTCAGGTGCGCTGCTTGAAAGAGCAAGCTTGGGCAAACCGGAAGCCTGACTTTGTGAACTTGGTGGTATTATTGCTTTTTCGCTGCTTTCACTGGCCATGGTGCTACTGGTGCTGCTAGTATGAATTGAAATGTTGAGAAATGTCGCCGCAAAACCGGGCGAAGCTGCTCCGCACACCAAACCCTTAATTCATGAAAGGACGGCAGATTCGGCAATATGCTGTCTGCTCGCCATGCAGCACATTTCGGGGTCGTCTTGGACCAATTAAGGAGGTCGGGGGGCCGCGAAATTGAGCACTGCTCTTTTGACTCCACGAGAATGCAAAACAAGCTATGCCAAATCTGTTTGCTGAGATCTAACTTGATCGGTTCGGGCTGCCAACTAGTACGTATTGAGTGGTGGTCTACCTTGGGTGAGTGCCTTTGAACCAACTTGAGAGGTGCATGAGACTGCACAGCTGCGGATTGAAAGGTCGCTACGCGACTGCTGCCGCTGCCCACATCCTCGCTGGCTGACTGCAATCTGGTGCAGAAAGCAGCCAACCACTCACAAGGAGATATGGCAGTTCCAAAACTTTCCTCCGTGGAAATGCACATTTCCTATGCTGAGCATGAGCGCCTTGGCGGCGGGCGTGCAGCCTTTCTGGTCAATTTCATTGTCGGTCAGTTGCGCAGGGCAGGGGGCAGCCTTTGCCCAGCCCAGCTGGCGCAGAGCTTCATTGACACCCACGGAGAATCACCAAAACTGTATTTGAGTCTTGGGAAGAAAAGTAACTACTTGAAATGGCTCACGGGGCGTGGCTGCGCCTATCTGCATACCACAGCAGAAGTGGTGGAATTGGAGGAGACCCACGCAACACAGCCCCCAACAAACACCAGCCGTGCCCGTAGCTCTCCGTTCGATACTCGAAGGATATCTTCAGGTGCTAGCATGAACCTGGCTCTTCCCCTCTCTGTTGTGGCCGCTCCAAGCGCCAGCAGCCGACCCTCCACGCAGCGCCGCCTGCGGTATGAGCTCACCCCCACCGAGCAGGAGCGCCTCCTGCGCATTGGACAAGGCATGCACGATGTCGTCACATTCATCGTGGAGCGCCTGGCGGAGGAGCCACAGCTGCACACTGACTGGAGCACCATCGGCAC
>Ga0307982_1002390_pt1 | contig 15193 bp, 12 predicted proteins | sample OrgLakmetagen989_FD_201847 | JGI IMG/M metagenome (GOLD analysis project Ga0307982, IMG submission 201847) | Saline water microbial communities from Organic Lake, Antarctica - #989 | ecosystem: Environmental > Aquatic > Non-marine Saline and Alkaline > Saline | place: Antarctica: Organic Lake...
TCGTTTTTCCAGCGGACTCGCACCCCTGCTCGAACTTAATTAAAAGCTTGTCTTTAGCAGTATACCCCGAAGAGTGTGGGAACGCGCCGGTCGATTACAAGATGCCTGCGATGGTAGCTATTTTAATGGCTTGCCATTGTTTACAGGGGGGGGTTACAGTATCAACATGACTCATGACTCATGACTAGATTTGTTATTCTCGGTGATTAGGCTGGGTTCTCTATAGTTCTACCAATCCAAATCAAAGTACTTACAACTACGAAACAAATGGGCTGGGTTTCAAAAGAAGGCACAAAGGCTTCCTTAGCTCTTGCTTTTGGCTTTTCGCTTCTGCGCTGCAATTTTTTTTTACTTGTGTTAGTAGGGCACTGGCAGTGGCATTAATCAAATTAGTTCGATTCGAAGGAGCGACATGAAAAGCAAGAAATTTGAAAGGACCGGCGAGGAACGAAATGAAGATTTCTCATTAAACCCGTTGGTTATTCCCTGTCTTTATGTACTTCCACGTAAAGCATCTGCGAGAAGTGCCAATTCAGCTGCGTCAAATCGGGCGAAATCTTCAGGACGTAAACTCGACCTATAAAAGAGAAATGGCTGTTATCAAAAGAGCGGCTCCTGTAAGATGGTTATATTAAGATCGTTGTATTCCAATAGAACATGTGAGAAAGAGGAAGGGTAGACAGACAATTGAAAGGAACTCATATAATTTCATTACCAGACTGCGCAGCGCTTCTGCTCTCCTGGCACCACCACCAAGTACAAATACCGCAACAACTCTACGTGCGTGAGGAGCACTAAGAGAAAGCAAATGCAACGCGCCGGTCCAAAGCAAGCGCAGCAATTGCTGCCAATGTCTCGTTTAGACCGCAAGGATCTAGAAAGACAGCTACACGATGCTCGAAACCATGACCTGCTTTTTCCCTTGGTTGAGCCAGATGTAGCTCCTTCGTTTACTTCTTCCGTCTCATCATCGCAATCGCCTGTTGTCTGGTTCTTGTCTACTACTTCATTGTTGTCATCGTCTCTCTTTCTCGCTAGGCTATAGTTGCCATGTGTGGAGTGCTTTAACGGAACAAAATGCGCTAATGTGGTAGCGAGCGCAACCCCAGAGGGCAGGCCAAAGGCTAACAGAGCGTGATGAGGCGACGGCAGCAATAACAGGCCGCCTACCATCAAGACAAAAAACAAGCAGAAGCAAATGAATGGATCAGCACATATTTTATCGAGAGAACATTTTGCTGAAGTTTACGCTTCGAATTCTACCCATGATAAACTCGTAGAAGTACGCAAAGAGCGTAAAGCATACATGCGTGAAGCACACACACCTGGCTCAGCCCATTGTTGCGACAACAACAAAGCCGAAGACTGAGCGGCTATCAGACCCAGGCACCAGCCAAAGAGCCCGTACCCAGCGTGAGAAGCGGCGTGAAGGAGTTTGAATTGCTTGGCACCGCACAAATAGCATAGCAAAAAGTACCTGGTTCCACCACGCATCAGAAGGAGAGAGGGAAGCAAGTAGAAAAAGTGAGCAAACGAGGAAAGGAAGCGAAATAGACTACAGTAGAGAAAAAGGTGCTTTCGTAGATGAAGTGAAGACAGTTGTCTTGTTACCACAGAGACGCTGCACCCCACGCGCTAAAGCTAACCACCATGGCTGTGCCAAGCAAAGTTTTGCGCTCGCAGTGACTTGGTGTACTGAATGGTGGTGTTGATGTTGCTTTTGTTGGTGATTGTGCAGAAGCCACTGCCATCGCTGGGTTCGAATCATGCGCGGTTGCAGTTGAGTCTGAGCTTGAGGTATGAAAAGTACTACCATCTGTCGTTGCTGTGGTCAGAACGTGTTGCAAGGACAATGGCTGCACGTCAACACACCAAAGTACGACTTGAGCCAAGGTTAAGGCCAATATTAATGGTCCAAACAAGTCGACTTCTGCCTCTTCTGTGCGCACGCTCGATATATTGTCACATAAGCTGCTTTCTCTTTGCCGGGCATCATTGTCGTAACTGTTGCTGCCGCTGCCGTAACTGCTATCGCCTTCCTCTTCTTCTACATCAATCCTTAAGTCGCCGTTCGAACGTTTACAACTGATTTGAATGTTTTCGGCGCTCTTCTTGTCGCTGTTTGCCGTAGCACGTGGTTCCCTATTCAAAAGCGGAAAGGAGGCTGCTCTGTCGACGAGATCGTCGGTACCACGCCGCCAGCCGTCCTCTCTCTGGGAAAGACCACTACGGCGCCGACCACTGCTCTCTGTACTGCTACCACGACCACTGCTGCTGCTGTTATATGTGAGGTTCTCACAGGCTTCTCTGTGACCTGAACAAGACGCAAGCCGCTGCTGTTGCTGCTGTCTGATTGCATTGACGACACACTTCAGCCAGGGCAAGGGGAGCAGAGCCCCAATCAAATTCTGTTTTATGGATTGCGGACTTGGGCTAAAGAAAGGTGCCCAACGAGCCACTGACCAGTCTTGGTGTAAGCGCCACCACGCAAATTGCAGCACGACTGCGGTTACTCCGCATAGCGCTGCTGCCAGCGACTGCGCCAATTCAAAGGGTGACGAAGACGCCATGTTCTCGCCCTCTTCTGAGGGTAAAACTCTGCCTAAAACATCACGCCCTCTTCGACCATTGACACCTGCTGCTACTGCCGCTGCGGCTGTGTCGTTGCCGAACGCGGTGTTGTGTGTATGGTTCACGCCTGGGTAATAGCGCAAGTGCGCAGGCAAGCTAGAGGGGTAGAAAGGCCTCGAAAATTGATACCCTATGGCATCACCAAGGTCAATTCCGGTTGCCCCCGCGTTGGCTATAGATGTGGCTGTAGCGGGGTTTGAATCACAAGCAAAAGTATTATGAGGCTCGCGCAGCAGCGGTGGCGGTGTCGTTAAGGGAGCTGGCAAGGAAGAAGGTAGTCGACCACTGCGAGAGCTCATCACTGAATCCGAATCAGAAGCGCCATTAAAAGACCCAACGTCAAAGAAGTCCGCATCGGAATCATCTGCGTCGGAGCGACTCGCTAACGATAAGCGACTTTGCGACGAGTCTGCGCGTGTCAAGGTGGGAGGTTTGAGTGGAAGCAATGGTGAAGAGGTTGGAGGAGTCGGCGTAAACCAGGAGGGCACTGCACCTCCTGCACTTTTGCTGTTGCTGTTGCTATTTTTGTTGCCGTCGTTGCTCCTATTTTCAATGTTGTCGGGAAGGCTACGGCTCTGTGTGACGTCATTCTGCCCTAGACTCTCCGCCATAGAACGGTCCCTTGGTGATCCATCGACATTGCCGTCCAAGCCGAAGTCGTTGGACAGAGCGTTTTCAGCGCGTTGTTGCCATAAAAGTACGGCGTCTCGAAGCTCGGACTCGGTGTTGGAGCGAATGGTGCCACTCAGCCAAGTAGACTTGAGAAAGACTACCTCACAAGTCACCGTTACGCGGCATTTGCTACATGTAACTTCAGTGGAAGCTGCGGACAGTGCCTCGTTGAGCTCTTCGACGCGCCATGCAATGGTCACGGTAAAGTAGTCACTGTACGGAATTCCTTCGAAACGCATTTGTTCACGCAGCTCAAATATCCGTTCACAACGTGTACCATTCGATTCACTCCCATCGCTCAGAGATGCTGTTTGCTGGCGAAAGCATTGTGTATGGCTTGGGGTACCTGGAAAGCTCACTTTCACCTGAAAAACACCCAAACACGAAAAGACGCATGTGACGTTAAAAAAGAGGGCAAAGAAAACCATCGCCAAATCATCTCATTATGTCTTGATGTTTTGAACAACTCAAAAAATGACACTAGGAGCTGCATTTAGCCTCAGATCAACATTATTTTCTCCAGAGTAACAGTCGCGCGCACCGGGTGTGCGAAGCTAACATCTCGTTCGAGGACATGGCCACAGTTCTCGCCAGCCATATCGTCAGCCTTTCGGGGCTCCCATGGGCTAAGCACTACGTCAATATCGCCTTGTTGCTCGAGCCATGCCATGTAAAAGCTAGTGTCGCGCCAGAGCTGCCACCAGTGGGCGCGTAGGTCACACTCAAGCTCAAAACTAGCCAGAGGTGCCGCCATTGAGTCTACTGTTCTTGAAGAACGCAAGTGTATTTTATTATGTTTTTAATTTCCACTAGCCCGCAGAATCGGTCGTTTGCTTGCCTTAATTTGCGGCGGTGTGTACCAACTGTTCTCAACTAAGCACGACGCCAAAACTCTGTCATCGAGATGTGAAACTGTGAAGTATAGATATATGAAGGTACAAGGTATCGACGACAATCAAGAACGCAGCCGAATACATCGAGATTCTTCTTACTAGTCCGACATCCAGTTCCTTTTGAGCAATAACTCCTAGCCAGCAAGAGCTCCGTTCAGAACTTCAATTTCTCACTTGCCCATTTTTCGCCTCGACTACATGAATTCAGATACGGGAATACAGGGGGTAACCACTTCACTGATCCTGCCATCTCCCCCCCTTTTGGAGTGGAGACTCCATCTCGCTGAAAGTGAACCATATATCCTGCTTGCTCGCTGTTTCGCTGTTTAGGCTATCCTTGGCTTAGTAGGCGGCCTGTCCGACCCACCTAGTCACACGAGAAGACCATGGCCAAGACGGCGAAAACGAAGGCTAAGAGCAAAGCTGTTAAAAAGCCCTTGTTGCCGTTTGAGATGGGTACCATTGAGTCGGACGATGAGGTGCCAGCGTCGGAATCGGACGCAAGTGGAGACGAGGCGGAGGATGCCGAGAACGCTGCCGGCGGCGAGAGCGACGGTGCGTCTTCCCGCGGCGGATTTATCTTCGACGACGAGTCTGCATTCGGTGGGACATTGGGGAAAAGCTACGGCGCGTCTGCAGGCCCAAGCTGGGACTTCACCGCGGCGATGAAGGTGCTGGCAGACCAGGGGGCTAAAAAACCCTTCGTGCTCCTCACAGAGGAACACATTGCGAAACAGCGCGACGTGGCGAAGAAGCGAATCGCAAAAGACCGGCAAGACGCGCGCAAGAAGCGAACTAGTGAAGGAGCAGCAAATGGTGAAGCTGGAGAGGAGGAGGCCGAGGTTGAGGGCTCCGACGACGACGAAGAAATCGGAGAGGATGAGAACGACGCCAATTCCGATGATGCTGATGAGAGCGATGAAGATGGTGTGAGCGATGAAGAGGATAGCGAAGATGAATTTGGACCAGAAGTAGAAGACGAAGTTCGAGCACTAGGGATTACCCCTGCTGAAGCGGCGGCTAAAATTCGAGCGGACAAGAAACGACTTCGCGATGAAGCAAACGAAGATGGCAATGAAAATGAAGATGAAGATAATGAAGAGGAAGAAGAAGAAGAAGTAGAAGAAGAAAAAGAGGAGGAGCGTGCTTCTTCATCGGCTCGAAAAAGCAAAGCAGGGGATGACGATGAAAACGAGGGCCAGCGCCGCGGCGCCACCGTTGACGACGATTCTGCCGCTGCGGCCTTCTTTGACACCAATTCCTCTTTCCTCGAAGCCGGCAGCGGTGGCGGCAGCAGCAACCAGGACGTGTACTTTTCGCAGCTCAACTTGTCGCGGCCGCTGATTCGCGGCGTGGAAGCGATGGGGTTCGTGAAGCCCACGCCAATCCAAGCCCGAGTCGTACCCGTGGCGCTGGCGGGCCGAGACGTGTGTGGGTCCGCGGTCACCGGCAGTGGGAAAACTGCGGCGTTCTTGCTGCCAGTGCTGGAGCGGCTGCTGTACCGCCCGTCGGGGGTCGCCGCCACGCGGGTGCTGATCGTGGCCCCGACCCGGGAGTTGGCGGCGCAATGCCACGCCATGGGCTCTGCCCTCGCGCGGTTTGTGGACCCACCCATTGAGTTTTCGTTGATCACAGGGGGCACCAAAAACTTGCGCCCGCAGGAAGCGGAACTTCGCAAGCGGCCCGACATTGTGATTTGCACCCCGGGGCGCATGCTGGACCATGTTCGAAACAGCCAGGTGTTCAATTTACTCGCTATTCAAATACTGAAGTAGCAGTTGCTTTGATAAGATACACGTACCATATTTACGGTTTTTTTACTATTCTACCACGTATGATTTACTACTGTAGGATGCGGTTTCTAACTTTGAGCTTGCGCTTTGATTCCTCTCTCTCTCCTTCTCTCAGGGCGTGCATTTGGATGACGTCAACGTGTTAGTCTTAGATGAAGTGGACCGGTTGCTCGAGCTGGGGTTCAAGGATGAAGTGGAAGAGCTGGTGAAAATGTGCCCCATCCGGAGGCAAACCCTGCTGTTTACGGCCACCTTCAACACCACGGTGGACGCCCTCTCCAACTTGAGCTTGCGGAAACCCGTGCGCGTGGGCGTCGACGTTCAGGTTCGTGCCGTTCGGTGGTGGTTGCTGCAGCTGTAGACGAGGAGGAACAAGAGGGGGGGAATAGAGTGGAAATGGCATCAGAGAAGAAGTAACGACAGAAATTTCAAAGATACCTGCCTGCGTCTTCGTTTGCTGCTGTTCTCTTTCTATGTTTTTCGAAATTTTACTCATAACGATTCTTCTCTTCTAATTCTTCGTCCTTGGTTCTTTTTCGTTCCTCTTCTCGTTTATTCTTGCCGGATACAATTATACCGTTACTACTGTACAGGGCCACGTGGCTGGCCGGCTGAACCAAGAGTTCATTCGCATCAAAGAGAAGCCTTCGAGCCACGCCAGCCCCAACATGTGCGGCGACCGCGCCGCCACGCTCTGTGCCCTGGTGACCCGCACCTTCAAGAAGAGCACCATCGTCTTCTTCGACACCAAGGTATTTCTCATCTTTGATTTTTATTGTTGTTTTTCACACACTCCTTTTTAGCATTAAGAACTACAGGATTTTGTCTTATCCAGTCTCACTTGCTTACTTATTCTAAGACCAACTTGTGAAGATAAGAGGAAAGACAATTTCCGCCAGATTTAGCATTGAATGTATTTTTTCTTCGCCACAAAAGAGTGAACGGGTATTTTCCCCCATACCAACCGTAGGGTTGGGTCTCGTTTACGCTTTAATTTTCATTTCAGTGGCTACAGCATACACGCATGTATTTGTGTGTGACCTTTTTACCTTCGGCCAGTTTTTGTGTGCTTATTTTTTTCGATGCACCTGGCCGATAAAACGATTGGCCCACAAATGGTATCCCTCTTAGTGCTACACAAATTATTGTTGCACATTTGTGTACAAGCAACTAGCTTCTTCATCTAACCCGATCTGAAATACTGCATCCTTCCCAGGTCGAAGCCCACCGCTTTGGCTTGTTGCTCGGCTTGCTGGGAGTGCGAGTGGCCGAATTGCACGGCGACTTGACGCAGCTCCAGCGGCTCGCGGCCCTCGAACAGTTCCGCGCCGGCGAGGTAATCAAGGAGAAAGGAAAGAGATAGGAAAGAAATATTACTTGAGTCTTTGTTCGTTGGAGAAGTACATTTGAGCAGGAATGTAATTTTCTTTCTTAGCTTTACGACTTCAACTGTAAATTTTTATGTGGTTTACACAAACCGTACAATTTTTGTCGGTTGTACCTGCGTGTCTATACAGGCGGATGTGCTTTTGGCCACCGACTTAGCCGCGCGCGGGCTCGACATTCCGCTGGTCCAAACCGTGATCAACTACGAGATGCCGCGGCAACCGCAAACTTACGTGCACCGGGTGGGGCGCACGGCACGCGCGGGGCGAGGAGGGCGTTCGGTGACACTGATTGGTGAAGCGAGGCGGCTGGTGATGAAAGAGGTGAGTGCGCACGCGTAGGATCACAGTGCATCGAGAAAAAAAAGAAGAGAATCATGTTGAAAGTCTACTTTTTTTTCGTCTGATTCATTCATCTTTTCAGGGAGGTAGTTTCGGCTCTCATTTTGAAGTATTTCATAATATATTAGGTGCTTCGGGACATGGACGTCGAGCAACGCGAAGCCATAAAAACCCGGGCGGTGGCGCCCAACGTAGTGCTGCACTTCCGGCAGAAGTGCCAGCATTTACAGGGGGATTTGGAGACCTTGCTGCAAGACGAGAGCGAAGCCAAAGAAATGCGGGTGGCGGAAATGCACTTGCAGCGGGCCGAAAATTTGGTGGAAAAGGATGACGAAATCGCCAGCAGGCCCCAGCGCACGTGGTTTCAGTCGGAGAAAATGAAGACCGAAGCCAAGACCAAGTCCAAAGCCGCTTTGGAGCCGCCCCCGCCTCCCAAAACCCCTGCGCAACGGTTGAAGGCACTCGCAAAAGACCGCAAAAAGGGCGCCGGCGAAGGTGGGGGCAAAATCGAGTCGGGCACCCACCGGTTGTCCCGCAAAAAGAGGCGCCGGCTGGAGCGGTTAGCAGACATGGATTTCGCGGCCGCCGAAGAGGAGGTAGCGGAGAAACAGCGCAAGCAAGCCAAGGCCAACAAGCAGCCGTGGCTCCAAACGGACGGCAACGACGGCGAAGACACTGCCGAGTCGGCGGGGCTGTCTCTGGCTGCTCAAGCGAAACGCAAGGTGATCAAGAGCGACGTGTCCATGGCCGAATTGAAAGCAGAGAAAGTCACCAAGGCCTCGAAGCGGTCGGCCAAGCTGAAACGCGGCGATTTGCTCAAGCTGGGGCGTGGGGACGAAGTGGTGAGCCGGGCTGAGCGCCGCGCCGCAGACCGAGGCGAAGAGAAGTGGGGCGCGGAACAAGAGCAAATGATGCGGGACCTGAACCGCGGTGGGGACGGGTACGGGGGCCCCGGCAGTGGCAAAAAGCGCCGAGGGGTCAAGGTGGTGCTCGAGGGCGGCGACAGTGGTGGCGATGGCGGTAGCAGTGGTACAGGTGGAGGTAAAGACAGCAAAAAAGCGGGCAAGGACGGCAAGAAGGACAGTGGAGACGGCGACAAGTTACACAACCGTGGCGAGTTTCAGTTCAAGGACTTCGACCCGATGCGAGTGCGCATCAAGAAGGGCAACCAACCGCGCTCGGGGAGTTTCAAGTCGAAGCAGCGGTACAAGCGCCGCTAGACCGGCTCTTCTAGTACGCAGTAGGCAGTTGGTGTGTGTTTTGGGGGAGTTGCTGGGGAATGCTGTTATCCATCTTGCCGCATGTCACGGGTTAGAAAATCCCAAATCGGCATTTAATTCATTAACAGCAAGTTCACTGCGGATTCCCCACTAGGTATACCTGACAATTCGAAATGGAATATAACATAGAACTGGCATTCTTCGGATAGCTCGTGGGCATTTTCGTAATCCAAGGAAAATAGAAGGGCATTCATTTCGCATTCGCTTTTCCCCGAATTGGCCTCGAGAATCGTAATTTCCTCGAACGGATTAAAACAGCACCCGGTTTGTATTTGCTGCTAGCTGCAAGTATATGGTATGCGTGAGTGTGCGGGTGGGGGGGGTGGGGGGGCTTTCTAACGAGATATGGCTAGGTTTTTTTGTTTTTAGATTCACCAATTCGAATTTGCGCGCGTTTAACTAGCACATAACCAAGTTTTTTGCCAGCCGGCGCCTATCGCGCCTTACTTTCAACTTCCCTCGGCAGCGACTCTAATGCTTCTTGGCGAGTTGCCGGAAAGGTGCTGGTGCCACGCCTCAAAGAGCCCCTCTGTGAAGTGGTCTGCGTAACCCTTCGCGTCCCACAAAGGAGAAGTGTGCCTGGACTCTTCGAGTTGGTGGCGCAAATTATCGTACCATTGAGGACTGGTGGCAAGCTTGAACATCGTGGTTGCGTAGGCCTCTAAACTCGGTGTGATGAGTGTCTCGAGGGCATCGTTTCTTGCTGCTGCTGCTCGTGCTGCTTCTGCCACTGAATTCGATTCTGAATTTAGTTCAGTTCTGGGTGTTGTGGAAGAAGGGTAGATTGAGGAAAGGGAAGCGGTGGTAATTGTTGAACGGCTGCCATTGTTCAAGGCTGCTGTGAGCAGAGACGCTGCGACACGAGACGCCATTTGGTCCGTGTGCTCACTTGGCTCATCGGAAGGGCCGCAGTGGCCGACGCAAGTAACGACAGGCAGTCCTGCCCATAATGCATCGACCGCACTGGTGTGCGCTCCGTATACCTGATGATGGAATTTGGAAAAAAAAATTAGAAAGGATAAACGACGGGAAGAAAAAAACGCAGTATACCAACGCAAGAAGACGCCAACTAATCGGCACCCTGCTCTGCTAGTTACTAAATTCCGCACTCCCCCTCCTGACTCGGACATGGGGTTCAGAATAAAAATACGGTATGTAGTCTAGTGTTACCGTGGTGTCCAGGACAGCGTCTGCGCCGCGCCATAATCGCAACCAATTTTCCTCCGCCGTTGAAACAAAGGCACTAAATACGAGCTGGTCTGGAAGGACTCCATGCGAGGTTGCCGCCTTGAGAAGACGAAAACAGGGTTTTAAAAAAAGAAAGAAGTCAGATGATTCATACTAGCATGGTGTGCGCGGGTGTATAGATTAACAGCACTATGTGAAAAGAAGCATACCCGCACATCAAGAAAAGCACCGCGATCACCTGCCGGAGCTGAGCCTGAGATTCTTTGGGGTATTCTAAGAGCCAAAGCTTGGCATTGGGCAATCGACGCAGCACGGAGCACCAGCATGCGAACAGCTCGGACCGTATTTTTAGGTGCTTGTTGAAGCACGCAAACACGAAGGCTGCGTCGGAAGTGGCAGAAGTAACGGTATTACTTTTGTTACTGCTACTGCTATTGGCAGCATCAGCCTTGAAGTGAGAAGAAGGTGGGCGTCGATAAGGCAGTCCGAGGTCCACTCGGCTCACATCAAAGCTTGGGTCGAGCCCAAAAAGGGGCAAGTCAAGCGGGTACAACCACCGGTGCGACGTAGGAAAGAAGGTATGCGGCAAGTGTAGCATCTTTCCTGACATGTGAGTGGCCACCTCATGGGGGGCTACAATAGTGTCAGCGACAATATAGTCAACTAACGGATTGCCCAGCGTGGAGACGTACACGAACCATGCCACCTAGAGTCGGCGTCATTCAACACAAGACCACAACATAGTCGCAGGTGAAATAATAATAATAATAATAACAAAAATGATAATGCGTATGGGAGGATCTAAAAATGGAGAATGGGAAATAGAACAATAGGTATATAAACACGACAATAGTAATGAATTTCTGCCAGATTCGATATAGAAAACAGAGGTCAAAGACTTTCCCTTACCGTCACCGGCGCATGGCGAAGCACAAAAAGTTCACTGCGGCGAAGGCCCTCGTTGCTGTACCCGTCTAAGTCAATCAACACGTCGAGCTTGTCCTTGAGCACTCGCTTCGAAGCTTCGAGCGCACTCGGCACCTATGAAGGATAAGCTAGGGTGGTGGACAAATAGTGCTGATAACGATGAAAATTGATGGCGACGATGATTTGTTGAAGCAGGAATAGTAAAAGTAAAAGTAATTGGGGGAAGGTAATGCGTAACCACGCATATGCATAAATTGATGAGGCTGAAAGTGAGTTGGGTCGTAAGGGCGAGGCAGGAAGACCAGGAGAAGGTACCATGAGCACAGTGCAGCACTTACGGCTATAGAGTCTAGATCAATGAAATGCTCAGCGCTTTGGAGGAGTGCTCGTCGCCATGGCGATGGGTCTAACGGGTTGTCTGGCGTTGTCGCATAGAGGAAGACTTCCATACGAGACCTATTGTGGATTAGAGAGAATGAAGAAGAAAAATAATAAGTTGACCGTACTACAGATAGTGTATAGCTATTCAGGCTAAGAAAGCACATATTCTCCGATATGCTTGAAGTACTCCTACACAACCAATTCATGCGACAACGCATTTGTAGGCATTCTAAAATATTCCTCACTTCTTCTTCAAATTCGTACCAACGCATTTGTTGGCGCTCTATTGTATTCTTCTCTTCTTCAAATTCGTACCGGTTGAAATGTTGAAATGTTTCGACGCATAGGTAAGCAGTTGCTTTCTGCTTGAAGTCTGCAGAGACAAACCCTACTCTCAAGCGCCGGTGCTTCCTCTTCTTATCGCTAGTTGTACTCTCGCTTACACTGTAGCTGCTGCTGCTGCTCGTCGTCTTTTGAATCTTGAGATAATCCAAATAATACTTCTGTGCTAGTTCTTGAGGCGAAGGGAAACGAGGCATGGGCAACGCTTGACCTCCTAGCGCAGCTGGTGCAAGCGCAATGGTGTGCAAACGAAAAGCAAAAGCTTCGGCGATGGCCAGCCTTAATTGAGGTGGCATCGGCAAGCACATGCTCATCCAGGGGTGCAAAGCTGGCAGCGGTGCGAGAGCTTCAATCTCTGTTCCTGCTGCTTCTTCTTGTGGTATTGACGCATGCCTTTGCGAAGAATGCTCAACGATACTGGAGTCTTGATCCTGAGTTGCAAATGCTTCATCCCATGCCATTGCCACTGCAGCCAGACCTGAATTAGCGCCTTGGCTATGAATGCTGCTGCTGCTAATAGAAATGCTTCTGCTGCCACGTTGTGTGCTGCGCTGGTGCCGCAAAGTAAGCGCTAACACATCCAAGGTGGGTGGCCGGAGTGAATCGACAATGCTCCAATCTGCAAGCATGTGCCCCATGTACAAGGTTTGACTGGCGGCCTGGAGTCGTGCTGCGTCTAAGGGCGCATTTAAGGGTGGCACATTAGAGCGATGGAGATCAGTCTTTGTGCGTTGATTCTTCTTCATCTTTTTCTTCTCTTTCTTGCCATCTTTGGTGCTATTGTTGTGACTGATACTTTGGTTGGTGAGGCCATAGTGCCACTCGTAGTAAGCCAGGGGCTCAAAGAAATTGCCATCGCTCGAAGCTGCAATCTGTACCAAAATACAACGAATAGATGAAAACTGGAAATATAGTGGAAGAAAAATGAAACGCATCTGAGCAAATATGAACTTATGTAAACACATTGTATTGCCTTCTCTGAGTAATACCTGAAGGGCATTTTGAAAGGCAGTTAATGCAGGACCCCAAGCACGATGATCGTGCAAATGTGCACCCAAGGAATGATACAACTGCGACGCTCCAATTGCTCGCTCAGCGTTGTTCGCAATCTCCTCATTGTTCCCATTTACGCCCTCCACGTCTACTGCAGTCTCGGTTGTTGTTGTTGATGGATGTTTGGCGTGGGTAGAGGAAGCGACAGCAACCGTAGCAGCAACCGCGGCAGCTCCTCGAGACAGCACTTGCACACAAGCATTGGGCCGTCCGTCCATTTCTTCAAGGGCTGCCCATCGCTGCCACACTGAGGCATCTCCGGCTTTCGCCGATAGTGCCGCACCCCAGTACAAGCGCCGCGCTGCTGCGAGCTGAGTCCCAGGCAGGCCCAATTTCCCGCCCACTTCTTCCGTTTCCGCAGCGGTGCCCCCCTCGACCACGAATTTCATCTCTAGTTGACCGGTTGTCATTAAAGCAGACTTTTGCACTCGTGCCCAGCCAGCTCGGCACGGGCGTTGCATTTGAATCGCCAAATTGAACGCGGTCCAATGTCGGAGCTCCTTTGGGCAAGAATTCGGCGTCGCTGATTGGTCCAAAGCTGCACACTGCTGCGCGGCGCGCTGCAAGATCAACCAGGGCTCGGCAGTAAACACACCGTCGTTGTTGCCTTCGCAACGCGCAAATACCTCTGTGGCTTGAGCTAGAAACGGCCCGGGAATTAAACGATGCAGCGAGGCATCATTATCATCATCATTGTGTTTCGCTTGCAAGGAACTATTACTCAAAGAATCAGGGCGCTCGCTCGCTTTCTCCTCGCTGCTTCCATAGCTTACGCTGCTCTTCTTGTTGGCCGCAGATGCCTCGTTGCCAGTGCCAAGGTGTGTCTCAGATAGGCTAGCAAGAGCTCTCAAAGTTGGTAGCATCTGGTGTGCTTCTTCTAAGGTGCGGGGCAAGTGAAGAAACACATTTGACTCTCCAGCTGTGGTATCACGTGCGTAGTAATCAGCGTCAGCATTTTTGACAAAGGTGAACTCTCCAGTATCGCTGTGCGCAATTTTGCCCCAGCGCCGAAGAGTGTAGACACCTATAGCTTCGCGTGTGACGCCTCCGCATGTGGCATCATCGTCACACGCTTTAAGGGCCTCTTGGCTGGTGTCGTAAGCCCGTCGGGTTCCGCGAGGATACCTAACGAGACAACAAATGATTAGACCTAAACTTCATATTCATTCAACGGTTGCAAACTCGTGAGCTAGATTGAACTAGGTAAGGCAAACAAGGTTTAGCGCGATTTCGTGAGCTCGACGATCTTTTATGCTGCTTGTATTAGGAGCTAAAGAAGAGTAAGGCAGGGACTTGACATTAGAAAACTCAAAAGCTGACCCGGGTAAGAATGCATCTTGGTGCTCTGCGTACAAAAAGGCGGCTGCGAATGGTGCTAAGCATGCTAGCAGCGTGAATCGCGACATGGACGAGGGCTATCTCTAGCTAGCCAGCCAGGTGGACTCTGGATAGGCCTTACAAAAATACGTCAAATATATGACCCAAATACGTCAACCAATACGTCAGTACCGTAAATTACTTTATCTAGTCTAGTCCAGTGCCAGTCTTTCGTTAGTGAACAGGATTTGAACGGAACCGAAAGGAAAGTTCGGTTTTGCTACACCAACGAACCGAACTGAAAGAAAAGTTCGTTTCCAGCTGAATTAATGAACCCGCAGCGAAAGAAAAGTTCGGTTCCATAGAATTAATGAACTAGAAACGAACCCAGAATGGAACCGAGCTGCTGTTTTGAAAACCGCGGATTTCACTAATACGATTGTGGAAATCGATTTGGAGCAGATTTGTGCTTATTGTGTTTCTAATTACCGGGACCTCAAAGAAGATAAATTTCAATATTTCAAGTGAATTTGAACTAAAAAGCCGAATATAACTCGGAGTAGGAGTTCCACCCTTAACGAACTGAACCGAACGAAGAGTTCGGCTACTCATTTCTTAACGAACGGAACGGAACTAAAAGTTCCGCTACAAAAAGTTAGTGAACCAACCCGGAACCGAAGGGAAAGTTCGTTAATTCCTCGGTTCCCTAAAAGTTCCCGGAACTGCACTAACGAAAGAACTCGAACTCGAACTAATACAAACCCAAATGACACAGAAGCCAATGCTGCGGGCAGAAGTGTACGCGCGTGCGTTGCGCGCAAGTCAAAATCGTAAAGAGGATAGTGTGAAAGACCGGCACTGGTCTAGTCTAGTTAATACTCCCCAAAATACAAAGAAACACCACTGTGGCAAATTACAACAGAAAAATGTAACCTTCAGAACAAGTCTGACTGGGCTGAGTGTCCTTTTGAACTCGAACTCGAACTAAT
>Ga0307982_1002392_pt1 | contig 15183 bp, 14 predicted proteins | sample OrgLakmetagen989_FD_201847 | JGI IMG/M metagenome (GOLD analysis project Ga0307982, IMG submission 201847) | Saline water microbial communities from Organic Lake, Antarctica - #989 | ecosystem: Environmental > Aquatic > Non-marine Saline and Alkaline > Saline | place: Antarctica: Organic Lake...
AGTCGGCACAAAGCATTCACGCTGCTTTGTTCCCCGCTCTGCCGCTGCCCCTGCTCAGGTGAGTGCGCAGAGAGCGCCTCATGAAGAAAACACCCAAGGCGCTGCCTGTTCATAGTGGAGAATAAAAGAAAACGAGCTGACTAGCTAGGAGCGCGCATTTCTTATTCGTTTTTTCTTGTTGCATGTACGGTATATACCGTATGTGAAAATAGATCAACGAAGTTTGATGTTTTTACCGGTGGGGTCAAAAACAAAGATTTTTGTTAGGTCACAACACAGTGCTTTTGAACTTCTGACACGTTGTCACTCAGGTTTCTTCTTTGATATCTTCGATGAACGGATGAATGTCCTGTTCTGACACGCTGAGCTAGCTACTAGCTTTCGTCTCGTGTCGAGTATCTGTAGCGCCTCGAACGCTTCGCTATATGGTTTGCGCGTACTCGGCGAAGCTTTACATTCCCAACACAGCGCTTCGTCGTAGCGCCTCCAGCGCGTCGTCATAGTCTATACGTTGTCTGCGAAGCTCTACGTCCTCAACACAACGTGTGAACTCCATGCACGGCCTTGCGCACCGAATTCTGCAAGCGTGTAAATGTTGTACTTAGTCTCGCACGAAGTCTGCTATGCTCTCAACAACACTGCCATATGCGAATCTTGTTGATGTCACGTGCTTCTTCTGAAACCCCCCTTGCGGGCTCCTTCTCACATTTGCTGTCAGGCCTTGCCTTTGATGCTCTCAACACAACGTGTGAAGTCCATGCGCGCCTTCGATGAAGCTCTATGTTCTCAACACTACGGGTGAAGTCCATGCACGACGACCTTGTGCAGCGAACTCTTCAAGCATGTAATGTTGCGCCTAGTCTCGTGCGAAGTCTGCCATGCTCTCACGTGCTTCTCCTGACACTCTCTTTGCAGGCTTCTTCTGATACTTCTTGTCACACCTTGCCTCTGACGTTGTGATCGTCTCCACTCCCTCGTTACGATCGTCTCCACTCTCTTTAATGCACGCACCCCTACATGCTGTGCTCTCATTGGTCTACGCGTAGTTTGCGAAGCTGTACATTCTCAACAAAACGTGTGAAGTCCATGCACGGACTTGCGCAGCGTGAATTCTGCAAGCGTGTAAATGTTGAACGCCTTGTCATGGTCTACGCGTAGTCTGCGGAACTCTATGTCCTCAGCACAACGTGTGAACTCCATGCACGACCTTGCGCACCGAATTCTGCAAGCGTGTAAATGTTGTATTTAGTCTCGCATGAAGTCGAGCTCCGCCGCATGCTCTGTTCTCATCGGCTACTAAATCGCTACAGTACATAGATGGCGATGTGCTCTGATAGTGGTTTGCTCTAATTGGCTCTTATATCGCCATCGTACGTAGTAATCTGCCATGCTCTCACGTGCTTCTTCTCGTCTCCACTCTCTTGACTGCACGAACCGCCACTTGCTCTTTTCTGATCGGCTACTAATTCGCTGTACTAGTCTTGTCTAGTTAATACTCTCCCAATAACAAAGAAAAACAAGCACACAGTAGTCACAGAGGCACCAAGAAAAGTAAATGTGCTGCTTTCGCGCTAGCAAATTTGCTCCAGAAGGCCAATTTAGGCTCCAGCTGGCGTCTTTCCTCCGAACAATTCGGCGGGACTGAGTGCTCGTTCGTGTATCACGTCCCAGGTCCACGACGCATTTCTCCGGGCTATTTTATGCCCCAGCAGGGCATCGTCTCAATGTTTTTCTCAGGCGTCGAGCGCCAGCCGATCTCAGCATCGCCTGTCCTCTTTCTTGCTAATGTAGTATGGATCACGTAGCTGTATTTCGCTGTACTATATAGATGGTGGTGTCCTATGATTGGCTCTTATATCGCCATCGTACGTAGACGTCGCAGACCCACACTATGCAGCGAATTTTTCAAGCGTGTAATCTTTTGCTTTCTCTCGTGCGAAGTTTGCCATGCTCTCACGTGCTCCTACTCGTTTCCACTCTCTTGACGGCACGCACCGCCAATTGCTCTGCTCTGCTTGGCTAATAAATCGCTGTACTATGTAGCTGGTGGTGTGCTCTGGTTGGCTAATATATCGCTATAGTACGTAGATACGCCGTCGTCGTAGACCGCACAAAACTTCGTTGATCGTGGCGCGGCGCTCAACGCGCCGCTGCAGTTTCAAACATACGGGTACGGGTACGTGAACATCCCAAGGTCAGGAGTCAGGTGTCTTCGAGAAAGTACCGAAAGTTGAGAGAAGAACGCGACTACATCGTGCCGGCCATCCTGTAGCCGGTGTTTTTCTCATCTGTAGCCTTGTTAGCACCTCGGACCGGCTGCGCAAGCAAAAGCTGAGATGAGGATTGATGCAGGCGCTATCTTGTGGGCCACTCTCTCAGGGGGGGCGACATTGGTTGAAGCCTGCTGCAAAGGCACACCTCCTGACCCGGTCAGTTTCATAAGTGTTCACCACAAAAGGACATCATTGAGCTAAGTAACTCAAAGTTGCTCACAACGTCTAACCCCTCATTTTACGGGCGCGATCTTCTCGTATTCATAGACTTTCATCGATGCCACGGAGTACTACCTCGACAGCATCACTCCTAACCGCGGGCCTAAGACCGGCGGCACGCGGGTTGTGTTGTCCGGTGGCGGATTCAACACCAACTTTTACACGGGGGGCAACTACGTGTACATCGGCAGCGATGACATTGACGGCCTTGCAACGAGTGAATGGCAAACGTGTGACGTAATTGAAGGCGCTTGCAGCGTTCAATGCGGGGGCCCTAACACGCTGGTTTGCGACACGCGCGAATGGACGTACAACAACCCTCGATCCGGCTCGGGTTGGCTTGACGTGAAAGTGATAATTGAAATCGTGGGCGACCTCGGAGCGTCGGAAACTGTCGAAGTCGTATTGTCTGCAGCGTTCTATTACTACTCGATGAGTGATTACCGCAGCCCAATGCTCGTGGGCGTCACACCGAACGCGATCTCGAGCGAAGGCGCGCTGACCCTCTCGGGTGTGAACTTCGGGTACTGGTTGCAAGACTACCGTACGGTGTACGTGGGCACTGGCGCTCCGCCGCAGGGTGGCAACATCAAAACTACGTCATCAGACGTGCCAAAGGAGGCCACGCATGCCACCTGCCGGCCAGATGAGGTTTGCCGGTCGATATTTCTTCCCCGTTTTTTTTGTCCGCCCGTCTTTTTATTCAATGTGTACCAACATCACGAGCTTCTCCACTCGTTGACGAAACTTCATTCTAGGTTTCTCAAGAGTTTTTGAACAAGTTGTTCTAATTCCGTTTGTTTTTACTCTTATCTTACTCATTGTGCTAAATCCACGCAGTTGAACACGGTGCGCAATCCAGCCGAGCCGGATTTGACGCCCACCAACAGCGCGCCCGTCCTCGCGGAAGATCGTGACCCGGAGCCTATCGCCGATAACGTCTACATGTGTGCCCTTGCCGACTTCCCGGCGGGATCTTACAACGTGAGCGTGTTTTTGGACAACAATGAGCGGTCTGGTGGAGACCGTAACAATGGACTATACCAAGCAGGCTTGGCGATTGTGTACGACTGCGACGACTACCTGGAAGCGTCACTGTTCAGCAAAGATGCCAATGGCACTCTGCACATGGTAATATACACCTCGTGATATTGCACATCCTTGCCGTTAAGCATACCTCACTAAAAGCTCAATGACATGCGTGTAGGCTCGCACATTTATCTATTTTTCTCGATATGTGCCATGCATGCGTCTTCTTGGTGGTCGTGGTGTTGGTGCAAAAGTTGACTTCTTGTACTTACAATTTTGTTGTCAGGTTCAGTACTACCCTCGTATCGACAGCGTTTCGCCCACCGTTGGGTCTCTTGCTGGTGGCACTCATGTCACCATCGTGGGTGGAGGCTTTCCCATGAATGAATCCAAGGCAGAAGTATTCGTTGGAGGCCGGAAGTGCATCGTTACCTACAGCAACCTCGAAAGCATCGTCTGTAACACTACGGCTGCGTCAAATGCCACGGTGGCTTCCAAAGTTGATATTGAGACGTACAGCGTGGACGCGACCACTGTTGATTCCGAGTGGCTCCAACTCGCTGAAGCTGTGAGTCAACCTCTTTGCCCGTCTCACTTTTCTTTTTGCACTCTAATCTTGCACACTTCGACTACGCATTGTGCTTCCATACTATACGCATAGAACTATTAGGCAGTCTTCATACGCGAACTTATCGCCCTTTCTTTTCGATGTCCCCAGGTGGGTAACTGGACCGTCGTACCTTCAACTACGGCCCACAACGGCTCTTACCTGGCATGGAATGCAGTCACTGGGGGTACTGCAGGCTCGGCGTGGGCTACTTTCGTGCCTCGCAACGTGTCCGTGTCAGGTCATTATGAGTTCTTTCTTCGACTTCCCGCTGAAGACGCGACGTGCTCGCCCCGTGCGCGCAATGCCTCGGTGGTGGTGCGCGGTTCGGGATCTTACTCTCACGTTACGGTAGACCTCGACCCGAACGGTGACGCAACGACCACTGACGCAATAGCAACTCCTGACCGGCGTCTGGCGGGCACCGTCTCTGAGTTTCCCTCCGGTGGCAGCTACGTCAGCTTGGGCAAGTACACGCTGCTTCGAGGCGCCGATGCCCTCGTGACTGTGGACACAACGTACGCTGGTGGTTCCTGCATGGCGGTTGACAATATCAAGATGGCTTTCACCAGTGCTCTGAGCAGCGGCTGCACAGATCCTTTGGCAGAGAACTACGACGCAGTGGTGGCTGAAGACGACGGCTCCTGCTTGTATCGTGGCGGCCGCGGCGTGAACACCAAGAGTTGGTCTGCGATGTCCTCTCAATACAAGCTCGACAATTGGTATCCAGTGGAAGAGTACGAGGTGTGGGCGACGGGCGAATACTGCGAGGTTCCTGAGAGATTCGGGAAGGACAACGAAACAGCATGTTGGCATGACAACTGTGCTTTGCACCAGCAATGTGGTGCCACCTCCTTCTGCTGCGTGGCCTCTGAGCATCACGGCTGCACGCCAGTGCACAATATCGAAGATGTCGACGCTGAAGGCTGGAAATTGATTTTTCGGCATGACATCAATGAGGCCGGGTATTGGGACCATGGCGTGTGGGGGGTCACAAATGAGTCAGAATCCAAATCCAAGTACAGCCTGCTCGACCAACTTGAGTCCTTTCGCCGTCCAGGCGATGGTCGCTTCGAGTTCAAGATGTGCTGGCCTGACTCTGGCTTCGAGTCGTGCCAGCACTGGATTCAGCTGTTGAATCCGATGAAGAACCCAGACCTGACTAACACGCATGCCACATGCATCGACTGCCCATACTTCAGCGACACTGACGAAAACGAAGACGACAAGTTTTACGGGCTGCTTTACTCGGGTGACGATCACCTTCTGCATGGTGATCAAGATGGCTACTTTTTTCGACTAGGTGTTGAAAGCGCTATTAGTTGGGAAGAAGAATATACGAATGCCATGTATGGTCCTCAGACAACTAACGACGATGGTGTCACTGAGTATCCCTCGATTGTCGAGCTTTACGTTCGGCCTGACTTCAACGGCGCAAGCTGTGTCGACTGCAAGGCATGCTTCGATGAAAATGGCGATGTTCGCATGGCTGAGTTTACGAACCAGAACGACCAGACGTTGTACACAGCGCCTGCCTGTCCCGAATATTGCCTCGAAGCGGTGTCGCCTAAGCCACGTGCTGACATACTGCTGGCGACACACCAGTTGGTGGCGAGCACCAACGGGTTGAGCGAGCGAGACTGTGAAGTAATCGTCAGTTACGATGGGGCAACGCAATCGTACACGAACCAAACCATCTGCGAAGGCCACGAGACGATTGCTGCGAGCTCGATACCTACCGAAATGGAGTTTGGAAAAGTGGGTGGTATTGCTTCGCGTGCGTTCTTTGTCGCACCACGAACTGCGAATTACACGTTCAACTTCAAGGCAAATGATGGCGGCGAGCTGTGGATGTCACCCAATGCAGACCCGCGTGCGTCCAAGCGGCTGATTTCTATCAGTTCAATGACCACCTCCACTGATTATGCTGATGGCTTCGGTGCTCAAGCGCCCGGTTCAGACACTGATGTGTCCACTGCTCTATGCGGCGAGTGGTCCTGTTTGGGTGATCGATGCTTCCGAGCTTTCGGTGGTTGGCTCACTTACGACAATGCTGAACGCGCATGCCATTCTTATGGTGGACATCTTGGAGCTCCACGTTCCTCTGAGGAAAAGAGTGTGATATATACCATCACTTCAGCGAAAGGCATCGGCTGGCACTGGCTTGGTTTGAATGACCGCAATCAAGAATTCTCATGGTTATACGCTGATGGTACCTCTGCAGGGTTTGATGACATGACGACTGACTCTGGGTGGAGCTACAATGAATTCGCAAATGGTGAGCCGAATGACTGGGAGGGGACTGAAAATTGTGTCGGTGCTTATAGGGGCGGGTCGTGGAATGACCGTGGCTGTAACTCAGATACACTGCCCTTCATTTGCGAAATCGTTGATGGTTGCAGTGGCGCTTTTGAATCGGACGTGATTGTCATGGAAGAAGGCGAAATCAGATACCTCGAGAGCATCAGCTACAACAACGAAGGAACAGAGCAATCCCTTCTTACTCTTACTATTGATGACGGAGAGTCATTTACCACGAGTGAAGTTTTGGGGCTTTCTAGCGAATTCTTTCAGGCCATTCGAACGGATGCACCTGTCATCGACGTTTCCGTCAATAACATTCGAGCTGCATGCGATCCAAATGCTGGTAATGGCTGTTCATTTGCGTACGAGAGCGCGTCGACACCGTACATCGATGCCATCGAACCTGCCGAGAGCGTCAGTGGTGTTACTCTCATCACTGTCACTGGGACAGGTTTCTCGCCGCGTCCTTATCAGAATGAAGTTAGCTTTGGCGGTTCGCCGTGCGTGGTTAGCCGATCGAACAATACGTACATTGAGTGCACCGTTCCAGTAGCGGAGGGAACAGCTGGCACTTTTAAACCCACGGTTAAAGTTTTCAACAAGGGCTTTGCGCTGAATCCGCGTGCACTGGAGCATAAAATATTGATGGTGATTGACTCGATTTCGCCGTCAACTGGAAGCTTGTACGGTGGCGTGACTCTGACTTTGACGGGCAGTGGTTTTGCCAAGTTCGGACTACACAATCAGATCAAGCTGCAACTACGAAATGATACCAAGGTAAATTGTGATTAATCTCACGACAATTTACTGTATTAAATGATATTATGGGTTCCACTTTGTATATACTGTATGATTTTTGGTGCATTTTTGAATATGTCCCAGGGCGATCCTGAGGCTATGCCGAAGGGCACGCACGATATCTATGATGATGACTGGCTATGGCAACGAGGCTATGTCGGAGCTAATGGCACGGATTTAAGCTTTTCAGATGTACTTTGCGTACCGCGCGTGATCAAGAACGTTGCATGTCGCTACAGCGCTGATGATGCAGGGATTGATTGCACTTCTGGTCTCGCGTGGGCGTATGACGCTGTGCGCATCACCGAAAAAGCAAATTGGTTGGATTTTAGCACCCCGACGTATATCGAATGCGTGGTTGAAAGCTTGGGCGAGCCGCTGCCACGGTATGGGATGGTTGCTTCGGTGAATGTAACCGTGGCAAATACAACCACCCTTGTCGACACGGAGAGTTTGGCAATGAGCTTAGAGGAAGCAAAGTCCAATTCGGATTGCAAAGGGAGCCTCTCGCACTGCCTGCGCAAGGACTTGACGACGGGTGTAGACTTGGATTGGTTTGGAACTGGATTCGAATACGATGGAGCCACTCAAGTTGCTCCGAACACTTTTCATTTCACGGCCGATCACACCCCCGTTGTGTCGCACATCAGTCCAACTCGAGCAATGCCTGGCTCGTTGATTGACATCCATGGCAAGAACTTTCAGTCAAATATAGCATTTACCGATACTAATTGGTACATGTCCGAGTTTGGTTATTACGAGCAGCCCACAGAAGTAAATGTGATGATAGGTCTTTATCCTTGCGTGATCCATTCGCACAACGACACGCTGATTCAGTGCTACGCAATTTTCGGATATATGCTCGAACCAATGGATGTAAAGCTAAGTGTGCACGGGCATGGAAGCGCGGAGAGCAATGCTGTGTTCACGTTTGCAGTTGATGTCTACACGGTTTCGCCAAGCGTTGGATCTCTTGCAGGGGGCACAACAGTGACCGTTGGTACGTCTGAAATTGGTTCTTCTACAGCCGGTTTTGATACGTCGATTAGTTCTTTTGATGTTTGGCTTGTACCTGAGGGGTCGCTAATAACAACCGAAGCCGAAGCTATTGCAGATTCCGATTCTTTCACCACGGATATTATTGCTTCGGCTCAGACCGACACTTCCGTCACGTTTGTGAGCAAGGCTCTATCGTGGGCAGTGGACCAGCTTCCATCACTCGAAAAGGAGCGGACTCTTTCAACTTGGCTTCTTACCCGGTGGGAAGGCAACGAAATATACAGCGAATGTATGAGCACGAATAGTTGCTTATTTTCTTTCGCTGCTAGTGCGACGCCAGTGCTGGCGTTTAACAAGACTGAGTGGTTCACCTTGAACAGCATTTCTGGTCTACAAACTTTGAATGATTTTACGTCCCTCGTACCTGGTGATTCGTTCAACTTGTTTTATGATACGTCAAGCCAATCTCACGGCACTGCCTTCAATTGGAGCGCTATCAATTCAAGTGACGTCACGGTGACAATTAACAACGCCTCTCTGGACTTTCGACTGGAAGTCATCTCAATAACGTCTGCAGAGGGCAACAATGCGCACATCGTACGCCTTTCTTCGACCGTGGGTTCTCATGTGGAGCCTTGCGATCCTTGTTCAGTGGATGTGCAAGTTGAACCTTGGGGAAGGGCCGTGGTCTTCAACGCCTCAGTCAAAATCTTGCCGGTCATCATGGACCTGAGCCACATTAGTGGTAGTTATGAAGGCGGCCTAGAATTGACCGTGACCGGTCATAGCTTGGGCGTGGCTGGCTCGGCAGTTGCGCCCATAGTTTCAATTGGTGGCGTTTCATGCTCGGTGACTCATTTCAACAATACCGCTATATCTTTCGTAACTCCGTCTTTCAGCAGTGCTGAGGACACAATTTCGTACAACGTCTCGGTGACCGTGGCCAGTGTTAGCAGCATGTGCACACGTTCCGGCGGATGTGGTTTTCAGTTTAGCAACAGGACCTCGCACACGCCCAAGTTTCACGCGATCGAGCCAAGCAATGGGCACTGGCCTGAACACGTGACCATTACGGGCGCTGGCTTCAATGCAACAGGAACAGTTGTGCAAGTAGGCTATCGCATTGCCACTATTATCAGCGCGACATCTACGGAAATCGTAATTGAAGTGCCCAAGCATGTTGGTGGTACTTATACCCTCTCTGTTCACGTTCCAGGCAAGGGTTATGCCTCAGGATTTAAACAATGGTTTCGATTTGATTCTGGCATCACAGACATCACGCCTAAGCTTGGGAGCCGGTACGGTGGGCAACGGATTACATTATCTGGGTTTGGTTTTGCTCCATTCGGAACTAATTCGACTTTATCAGATGTAGACACATCATACAAGGCACTCTTCAGTGCGTGGACGAACTATGGCACAGCAAATGAGAGCGCGCCCTTTGAGTTTGAGACCATCGAAGCCACCTATGACCGTATTGTGGCCACGACACATTTTGAAAATTCTCAGCAATTAGACGGTGCCTTCGAGAATAGTTGGCTGAATTCGCTCTCCGTCGATGTCGCGAAAGAGAGCGAAGGTTACATTGGCCCAAATGCGTACTACTACATTTCTGCAAGTGACGGCGACGATGGGGTGTCCAGGTTATTTGATGGCGATCCTTTGACAACGTACGATGGTTATGGCGGCGGCATAGGCCTTGAAATCGTGTACATGGGCTACTCACCGTTTTTGCTCACGGATTATCAAGTCTTGAGCCACTATTGGACAGTGGAAATGCCCTCTAAGTGGCAACTGTGGGGCCGAGAAACATGGGAAGCGGACTGGGAGCTCGTTGATACGATGGATGGCCCACAGTCTGAACCAGAGACTTACAAATTCATGAATCGTACCTGCGACAATCCTGGCTTCTACCTCCGTGAGTCTTGCTTACTTATAGTTTGGCTAAGAGAGACCGATCTAGTACTTGCATGACATCAAGCTGTGGTATGTTTTCAATCATCTTTGTTCGTTCAGATTACAAGTGGGTCTTCAGCGAATGGGCCATTGCCCGCGGAAATAGGTGGTACACTTCAGACGGACATTTCTTCCGTGACATTAACTTAAACCCAAATGGCTTCGCCATGCACTGTAAGTACAACATTTCATGCAATTGTAAGAGCCTTCCTTCTGACGGTCTAATCTGTATCTCTCTCTTGTGCTCCTTCTTTCGCTCTCATTTGACTCCAGATGGTGTGGCTATGGACCATGCTGATTCGACCGAATCTTTTGTACCACTCGGCGCGACCAACCTGGCCTATGGTAAAAATGCCTATCAGTCATCGACGTATGACTCAAGTTCCCGTTACATTGCTGATAATGCTGTCGACGGTGATTTATCGGGCAGTGTTCAATATTCGTCACACGACGGCTGCGCTTTGACCAGTTCGTCGTCGAATGTAAATTCTCATCTTGTAGTGGATTTTGGTGCCTTGTCTGTTGTGGATGACGTCGTCATTTTTACATTGAGGAATTCGGAGTGGTGGCGTCGAAGGTTTACACACAATGACGGAACACTCGTTGGCCTCAGCCCTGGATGGGGAACAGGCTTCAGCAGTGATGCAGGCTACAGCGACGATGACAGCATTTTAGGTTCTGCTGACTGCTGGGGTCAAGGTAACTGTGACAATAACGAGAACGTGACAGTTTGTGGAACCGTATCAGAGTATTCTGAGTCAGGGCAGTATTATGTAAACTGCAGTGGCGCTACTGGGCGCTATTTGTTCTTGTGGCAAGTCAATCCTGATAATTACTTGGGCGTTTGTGAAGTTGCGGCATGGGGTTACCAGTACAACGCAACAAATTTTGGTGCGGGCTCTTCTAGTCCCACAAGCCTTCCTTCGTCAATGCCGAGTGCCCAGCCCACGTTCCTGCCGTCGGCTGTGCCGAGCTGGCTTCCGTCGCCCACGCCCACGACGACCTCTGGCCGTCCAGCATTCACACCAACCAGTGCCCCATTTGCGATTCCTTTCACGGTTCCCTCGACGGCGCCCATGGTACAGAATGAGTACGATTTCGTGGTATATGCCACTCAGATTGCTACTTGTAAACGCTACCTAGTGATGGTCACACGGCTAAGTTTTGTTGTTGTGATTCTGTTCATTATTATGTCAAACATTGTAGTCGGTGCCTTTTATGAACCCCTCCGCATGGGCGGTTCCGGCTCTCTCAACTGCCCCCATTGCAACCCCTTCCTTTATTCCCTTGACTGGACCCACGGTGAGGCAGAAGCATGTTGAGAATGTTTTTCTACCTGTTCGCAGTACTGTTTATGTCTCTCAACTTGCTTGTTTTCTACGGCAACAGTTGCTGCCAATCTTGAATCCTACATCGTTGCCATCGTCGGCACCTTCGGCTGTACCACTTCCAATGCCGTCTGCGAGACCTACTCCGTTTCCGAGTACCCATCCTACACCCGGGCCAACGCCTGATTCCACGATGCCACCAATGACAATTCCCGCTACAGGGCCTTCTTTGTTGCCTACGAAGAGGCCTTCGCTTGCTCCTATTGCGCAACCAACTCCTCGACCCTCGCCTATACCTTCAGCGTTACCCAGTGCAACGCCATCGCAGCTCCCATCTTCGTCGCCCTCGCAGATTGCCACAATCTCATCAAATCATCCAACCCCTGCCCCCACTCCGCAGCCTGTGGTCGCGGTGCCATCTCCGCGACCTATTCCACAGGTGTTGGGATACGAAACGATCGACGTGAAGTATGAAGTGTTTGTGTCTCCCGGCCGAACGAGGAGATTCTGGAGCTACAATCCTTGGACCGATTCCACCACCAAACAGGCTCATGGTGATACTGTGGAATCCGCTTTTAATGAACAAGACTGAATCCAGTGTAGAGATACCTTGAACGAGAAATTAGTGATTGTAAATATGGCAAGTCTTTCATTTTTAAAGCAGATACAATCTGTTCACCACTTTCTTAACGTATCCTTTGAATACTATCTAAATCGAATAGGTATCACTTGGGACGATGCTGCCGATCAATGCTCGAGGCGTGGAATGGACCTGGCCTCCGTAAATACTGCAGGTGAGCAGTCAGCGCTTACCTTCGCAGTGGCAGCCACCATGGTAGCTGAAGTCAATTCTGCTAAGGTTGATGGCTCCAGAGGCTATTCTCCTGGAGTTGAATTTGATCGAGTATGGTTGGGTGCTAGGCGCTCCGATGCGCAGCCGTATTGGCATTGGCGGGATGGTCGCAACGTGTGGGAAAACCAATACACGAACTGGGCAAGCGGGTTTGAGTACTCCGATGGCCAGGTAAAATGCAAGTAGCGCCGTACAACTACCCGCATTTCGCGCGTTTTGTTGTCAGTCAGGCATCGCTTGTATTTTAGCAATATCTTCTTGCATTTTAAAAGACTGTTTTTTTCTAGTGGCACTATGAGTCCCGTACATTTCGTGCCTTTCTTACATCTCCTTCTTTTATATCTGCGATAAAATCTCGTTTTGACAAGGATGACATGGACTATACGTATGGAGGAGACGATGTGATCGCGTATCTTTGCCTCAACGTTTTCACATTGAAATGGGAGCAATGTGGAGTATTCACTACCTCTGTGTACGCTTACGCGTGCGAGTCTCGCCTCAATACCGCTCAGGGACCTTCATACCGCCGCCTTATGACTTCGCCTAAAATTACACATGTGTCACCGTCGTCTGGCTTTCCTGGTACTGTGCTCACTGTGAGTGGCCAGTACTTTGACGCAGGCTTGGGCCTTGGAGATGGAAATAGCAGCACCGCCGGAAAGCACAATGATCTAGCAAATTCTCTTAAAGTGACTTTGGGTGGCGCGCCCTGCTCTGTGACTACCGCCAATGCCACGCAATTCACTTGCAGCCTAGGAGTGCCGTCAGGCAGCACTTCGAGCAGTATCAGTGGAGCTGGGGTGGTACCAGTGCGGGTGGCAGCAGAAGGATTCGGGTGGGCTGGGCCTAGCCTTTTGCCACTCTTCACTGTGCAGCACCAGGTCTTCAACGTGACGCCTCAAGCAGGCAGCTTGGGCGGTGGTCAAAACATTACCATCACGGGAGTGAACTTGCCGACTGACCTTACACGCTTCAAGGTTTCGCTCACAGTGACTGCCAACAACACAAACGGAACTGTGATAAGTGCATCGTCACCTTGTACGACGCTGGCTTCAGCGCATGATGGCTCAGCTGTGGTATGCACCACGAGCGCAATGGGTTCTGAGATCATTACGTCATTCCGTGACACTGATGATTTATTGAAGCGCTACGCTTTGGGCCAAGGCCGCAATGCATCTTTCCACAACGAACTTACGTATGAGGCGAGCCTGGACGTGGGCGTAAAACTAAGCGTGGACGGCGACTTGCTGAGGTAATAGCCACTTCACTTATCTATCAAGAATGATGTATATTTTTGATAGTTGATCTCTATCTTGAATTAGACCGTTTGAGGGCTGAATGATATCTCCTGGTGCCTTGATTTACTCTCTCACATTTCCAGGCTTGTGGCGCAATATGAGTACCACAACTTTTTCGACACCCAGCGACCTGGAATCTTTGTAGTATCTGCTGGTGGTGGCGGCAGTCAGCACTTCATTGAGTCATCCCTCATGGATAACATAAACTACCGCTTTGTTGCTATGCTTTACGACCCTTTCACGCGGACTGTAGCGGCACACTGCGCAACTAACGGCGTATTTGCGGGAGGAGACGATAGCAACGCATGCGCCAATGTGAGAACCAATTGAGGAACTTTCATGTCAGCATATCCCTCCTGTGCCTTCATCTAGTTGTCGCCCACCTTGTCGTGACTAACATTCGTCTGATTTTCATGCAGGCGGTGTCGAATGTTGATATACTAGAGACGCCTACCGACTTGATTTCTTTCGTCAATGGCGCGTCATCAGACTACTTGCTCATTGTGGAAACGCACCACCGGTATGACACTATGATCATTTTTACTCATTGGTCGATCAAATGCGCAGAGGATCTCTATGCATTGTCTTATCACCACTCTTCCTTTTTTTAAAACCAAAAAAGGTGGTACCACGAGTACAATAGCTTGCTTTACGAGGCGCTTCAATCTTGTGGGGCTTCGACGGCGCTCGAATCAAACCTGGAATATTACGAAGCGCGCTCGTATCTTCTGGTGGGTCGCTGCAACGCTGGCGTCAGCGTGGGCTTCAGCGCTGCAAATGGCCTCGAAAAGAAAGCCAACGAGCAATATGTCTCGCTCGAGATCCAATTTGGTACGTGCCGCGAAGTAGAATCTACACACATAATTTAATTTCTACAATAAACATTTTTTATGTTTATATCTTGTACAGTTTATTATTCGTGTCATATATTTCGTGTATCTTTATTCCTATAGATCCTTTCGAGTTCTTTGAATTTGAACTTTCATCTGTGAGTGCGCCGCTGCACTATATTTACGACGAAGCTCTTACTCCATATGTGGAGTGGATCAGCCGTTTGAATGGTACTACTGCAGGAGGCACCACAGTGCAGCTCCGAGGCAGCGGCTTCGTTGCCAATGCCACGAGTGTGATTCTCGCAGGCATTCCATGCGCTGTGAACTATGCTCAAGTGGAGAGCTACCGAGGGCTACATCTATGCGAATGGGACGGCGTGGACTGCGCCGGCCTTGGTGTGAGCGATGACGGCACTTCAATTACTTGTTTGACGGCGCCCTGGGACTATTCTGGTGACGCATTTGATCAGCCCGTGGTCGTGTCCGTTGACGGAAAAGGCCATGCGGTCAATGCAGAAAACGTCAAGTGGTCTTACATGAACCTTTGGTCTTCTGTCACCACCTGGGGAGGCAATGAACCCCCAATGGAAGGCGACAGTGTGGTGATCACGTACGGCGAGTACATCGTGCTTGATATCTCGCCCCCTGAGCTTAATTTGGTAGTGGTGCAGGGCACACTTGACTTC
>Ga0307982_1002394_pt1 | contig 15176 bp, 10 predicted proteins | sample OrgLakmetagen989_FD_201847 | JGI IMG/M metagenome (GOLD analysis project Ga0307982, IMG submission 201847) | Saline water microbial communities from Organic Lake, Antarctica - #989 | ecosystem: Environmental > Aquatic > Non-marine Saline and Alkaline > Saline | place: Antarctica: Organic Lake...
CTGCCGTAGCAGGTCGCGCATGGCACTGGCGGTGTCAGGGTGCAGTGGATCAGGGAGACGCAGCAAGATGGCGTACATCCAGGCAGCAATAGGCTCTTCCAGGGTGGCAGCGTGGTGTACAATGTGCACTGCTGCCCGTCGGAACAACCGAGTGGCCTCCAAGTCGGACAGGCTGGCGACGGCTTCGGTTGAGGGGGGGGTGGCTGTACCCGAAGCCCCCTCCAGTGCCCCAGCTACTGCACTGACACCACCGGCAGCCACAGCTGCTGCGCTAGCCTTGCGCGAGGGCACCTGTGCTCGTCCAGTGATGTACTTGTACCAAGCAGGCCAGTCCGTGGGGGGGGGCAGTCTGCTGCCGTCATACAGGGTGAGGGGCGGTAGAGATGTGGCCTTGGGCAGACGGGCGTGTTCAATGTTCCGTCCACTCAGCGCAGTGGCCACCAGGGCCGGCCCCGCTGCGGCGAATACAATCCCCCCCTCCAGCATGGCCTGTGCCTCGCGCCTGTCCTGTACGGCAGGCACCGCATCCAGCACAAGCGACCGTGCAGCACGGAAAGCAGACAAAGTGCTCGCAACCCAGGCTTCCGCTGGTTGATACTCTGGCGGGCACGCTTCTATGAATTTGGTTTGTGGAATCGTGTGGGCCTGAAAAATGGCAGGGCGTGCGGAATCTGGTTAGCACACTAGGCGGCAAGCTACTCACCACGGTGGTCTGCTGAGCTCGAGCGTCAGACTTGTCCAGCTCCATGACATCTGGTAATGTGCCAGCTTCGTATCTGTGTCATGCGCGTGTTCAAACCATGCGCGCAGCTCATACACAGCGGCCGGACAAATGCTGCTGGCTAGGCAGGCAATTCATCCCCTCACCTCACAAAAGCCATATACTCGTCAGCAGTGACTTCTTCTCCAGACTCCCATCGCCTCTGCACACCTTGTATATCAATGCTTTCATCCACAGGTAGTGCACCTTTGCCCGTCGAATTCATCGTTGCAATTGAGTAATCCTTTGTCGCAGACGTGGGCAATCGCGAGTAATTTCTGCCAAAACAGCGGTGAAAGCAGTTTGCACAAAACCAACCTTCTCTAGGCCTGCATGTGTATTACAACATATAGGAGAGACAAAATTACAATCCGTTGTCTTTATCCAAATGCAGCAAATGCCTGAATGCCTCTCGAGCTGCGAAAGGAAGCCCCCCACTCCCTGACCTGCCACGCGCACGCATTCGCGCCTGAATACTCAGCTGTATCGCACGCCCTCCTCTTGCACAAACCAATCAAAGGGCTCATCAGCTGTGTTTACCACCACCGACTTCACCTGACTGTACTCCTTTAGGGCTTCGTGGCCATTTTCACGCCCAATGCCGCTGTCCTTTGTGCCCCCCCAGGGAGAGGAGGGGTCGTTGCGGTGGTGGTCATTCACCCACACAAGCCCAACATCCAGGGACTCCGCCACACGGTGGCCCCTGGCCGCATCACGCGTCCACACCGACGCCGCCAGCCCATACGGAGAGTCGTTTGCGAGCTCAATGGCTTCTGCTTCATCCTTGAAGGTGTACACGACCACCACGGGCCCGAACACCTCCTCCTGCACGATCTTCATGTTCCGCTTCACCCCCCCGATGACAGTGGGCTCGTAAAAGTACCCCTTTTCGAGGCCCCCCTGCAGCCGCGTGGGGCGTTTCCCGCCTGTTAGCACGGTGGCGCCCTCCTGTTTGGCCATGGATACGAACTCCTCGATCTTCTGCAGCTGGGGACCGGAAATGACGGGGCCCATCTGGGTGGACGGGTCCTGGGGGTGTCCCAGCTTGATAGATCGCGCCTTTGCCACAAACGCCTCTGTGACTTCCTTGGCAATGCTCTCGTGCACCAGGAGGCGAGCACCCATGATGCAGGTCTGCCCTGTGGCCACAAAGGAACCGAAGGCACAACCGTTGACCACCTGAGCCAAGCGCCCTGGGTCAATGCGGTGCTTGACCCCCCCTGCCATGGTGTCCCTGCCCCCCCCCACCTGGCCCGTCTGCCCGGTGACGGCGTCAGGGAACACAATCATGGGGGCCTTGCCCCCCAGCTCCATGACCACACTGGCCAAGTGAGACCCGGCAATGGCAGATACAGCTTTGCCTGTCTCGGTGCCGCCTGTGAGGTCCACCTTCTTGACGAGTTTGTGGGCAGCGAGGGCGGCCCCGGCGTCCCGGCCCATGCCAGGAACAACCTGCAGCACGCCAGACGGAACACCCGCATCGGAACACAGCTTGCCGAACTCCAGCACGGTGACTGGGGCCAGCTCTGAAGGCTTCACCACCACGGAGTTGCCTGCTGCCAGCGCTGGCGCAATCTTCTTGATGGCGATGAGCATTGGGTGGTTCCATGGCGTGATGAGGCCAGTGACTCCAAGCGGCACGCGCTTCAAATAATTCAAATATGGTCCCTTGAAGGGTGTCACATGTCCCTCAGAGGTGCGGATGAGGGCACCAAAATACTCAAACCACTCTGGCAGTCTGCCAAGCTGCGCACGCATTTCGCGGATGGCGCGGCCGGTCTGCTGGGACTCCAGCTCAGCGAACTCAGGCACACGAGCAGCAAGGGCATTGGCGGCCTTCAGCATAACATTTGCACGATCACGAGGGTCTGCTTGAGACCATTCGCCTGCCTCAAAAGCCGCTTGGGCGCTTACGACAGCGGCGTCCACGTCAGCTGCGCCAGCTGAAGCCACCTTGGTCAAAACTTGACCTGTCGCCGGGTCTTCCACGTCGAAGGTAGCGCCAGACGCAGCAGATTTATATGCACCATCCACAAACATACCATATTCACTGGCAAGGGATGCAATTCCTCGCGAGGATAGTACGTGTGCTGCGCCACGCATGGCGGCTACTCTGCCACTCAACATCTTCAAATTCCGCAGAGCACTGCTCGACGCTGTGACAGCCTGATGCAGTTTTATCTGCAGCAAGAAATCAGGCCCATGAAAACGAAAAAGTGCGCTAAATTTCGGAAAGCATAGGTGCCTAGGTGTAGCACCGAGCCTTGCCAGGAAGCTGGCTTCATGAGGGGGGCTGCGCACACACGAGGCATCGCTCTGTCCAGGTTCAAGCAGCCCACCCGAGCGCCTGGCGCAGACCAATGCTCATGCTATCCTCAAGCGCAAAACCCTCTGCATCTTGAAAAGCACGAATTTCGCCAAGAGTCAACCCCATGTGTGTCAAGGATGCAATGCAAGCCTGCACTGCCTCAGTGTGCCCGTTCACTGCCGCAATGTGCACAGCCGACCGCCTGACATTGCCATCCAAAGCATCGGAACCTGCAGCAAGCAGCACATCCACGCATGCAGTGGCTCCAGCACTGCAAGCGTGGTACAGTGCGGTGCAGCCCCCCCCATCCACAAACGCAGGCCCCCCCTCAGCTGCCTCCGGGACAGTCTCCAGCAGCCACTGGAGCACATCTGCATGCCCGTTCAGACAAGCAGCATGAATGGGCAGTCTACCAGCCACGTCAGGATTCACCTGCGGTGGCCAGGCCCGCAGCCCCCCTTGCTCCGCCAGCACCTTGGCACAGGCGAGGCTTCCAGCCTCAGCAGCCTCGTGCTGCAGACTCTGCCCACTAGCGTCCACAATCTCTTCCAGCAGTGTGTCCAATGGATCGAAGCCTGCTTCTTCCAGTCCTTGCAGCAGAGCTCGCAGCACTTGGGAATGCCCGCCCAGCACTGCTGCGTGCAAAGAGGTGCGCCCTCGCAGCGTCCCCTGGGTCACAAGTGCACCAATTCGAGTGGCTGTATCAACGGGCACCTCCAATTCTATGTATGCAGGCGCATTTACCCCCCCCTGCACGCTTCCTGCTGCAGCAGCGGCCTGCCCAGTGTGCGCGTGAACTGTGACTGGGGGGGGTGCAGAGGCGAGAAGACAGCGCACAGCGGCAAGGTGTCCCTCCCGAGCAGCCACATACACGGGGGAAGCACCTTCTTTGTTTCGCACACTGGCACTGGCACCAGCATCAAGAAGCTGCTGCAGGCTGACTGTCAGACCCACCTTGGCTGCGTAGTGCAGTGGGGTCCAGCTGTTGGCTTTGAACTCGGCAGGGCTGGCCCCTGCAGCGAGTAGAACCCGCAAAACATCAGGATACTTGACGGCGTACATGATTGGTGTTTTGTACTTGGCATCTCGGAGCGAGACTGGGAAGGCAAGTTCGTCGATCAAATACCGCACATTGTCCAGAGCACCTGCCTCTGCAGCTCGATGTAGCACGTTTCGACCCTCACTGTCTTCCACAGCTTGAAGAATCTTGACCTCTTGCGCCCCCAGCCGTTCTATAGTGTGCCGCAGCTCTCCATCGCGCCCGCTAGCTTTAAGAAGCTGTTTCTGCTCCGTTGCCATACTCGATCGATTTGTTATGCAAGCAGCTGAAACTCGAAGACTACAACTAAGTCTCCTGTTCGAAAAAGCTTTTGGGGTGTACAGCTTTTCATAGGAACAGCACGCTTTGTTGTACACACAATGGTCGACACACATAATGCGCATGCTTCGAGAGCAGCGGGGCAAGACAACGCGAGGGGGGCCGAAGGTGGGTGAACTACGCCTGCTACCATGCTCGTCTTGTGGATGGGGGGGGGTGCTTAGCTTGGCTTCAGCCAAGCACCTTCCAGCCTGATGTCAGTAGTAGAAATGAAAATTGCCGAGGAATCTGAATTCCGTGCACTTGCACGTGAATCATGTTCCTCCGGGTTAGGTGGGTGGGTAAGGTGGGTCAACGCAATATCAATGCGAGGCACCACTTCAGACAACCACGCCACCAAGCTCGCTCTTTGGATATTTTATCCGACTCTCTTTCAAAGGCTTGTTTAGAAGTCTCTATTACTTGTCTTGTGCAGGGTCCGTCCTTTTGAGGAATTTTCTCGCCATAATTACCATCCCGTCGATGCACGTTTGACATGACAAACCACATCGAATGAAAAATTTGGCGACACAAAACAAATCTTATGTTGTGACTCGTGCTCCGGCCGTTCTTGGGGGGTTGAATGCTTGGCGTCATCCACTCGCTGGCTGGAGAGAATTGACTGCTGCGCACTACCTGCTGCTGCCAGTATGATGCACGAGCAGCAGCAGTTCGCCAGAATTGCTCAAATCAACGAAGAACAGCCCAGCTGTTCATCCACACATAATTCACTAACAACAAGAACGCCCCTTATCCCTTTGTGATAGAGTGGCAGCTGCACGGGCGAGGTGCTTGCTCGCGCCGCACCAACAGCTGAGGATTTGAGAGACGCACTGGTCGGGAACGATGAGGCAATCGTCAGCACACTTCTGCATATCGCGGCCACGGCACTCTTATACATGCAACCACTCGGGTGCGTTTCCATCTGACACGCTCAGCAATGCTGGCACGCCCCCCCCCTCCTGGTGCTGGACTAGGGGGCCCCCCGCACCACCTGGCAATGAGCATGCCAGGTGCATCCACATCGGCTCTGCCACCAAATTGTGCTGGGCCCGTATTTTTGATACGACACATGCACCATCGCCGTTTTACTTGCAGCCTTATCGCCTGTTGATGCATGTGCGAGAGTCAGTTCTATGCAATTGCAGCCTCTTCGGGTGCCTGCTGTGGGTGCGCATCAGCAATAGCCAAAACTGGCAGGCTTTGAGGAGAAAGTATGACCAAAGAGCGCGAGAATATCCAGCAGGAATTGCAAGAATTCTGTAAGTAGGATAGTCTTGGGCTAATGTTGCAGTGTTTGTCTCTGTGCAAGCCATCGCTCGAAGTGCGGAGCGAGGCATGACGTTGGCGGTAGGCAGCCTGCTTCAGCTGAAGGCAAGCAACTGGCTGCAGCAGAGCAGGGTCGCATGGAACCAAAAGCCCACAGCTGTATGTGTCTTTCCAGCTGCCGCCAAGGGCGAGTCTGTCCCCATTTGACCACCCAGAGCTTGACCGCACAACCCGTCAGGCTAATGGCGTCACACGCTGCAGCTGTTGCAGTCCGCCTCACTGGCGATTTCTTCGAAGCGGGACTGACCCGGTGTGTGTATGTTATAATGCTGCTTTTCAGTCCTGTCGGCATCACCCTGCCCCAGGACAGTGGTGCGGGGGCATTGCACTGAAGGCCGACCAACCGTTCGTCAACTTCACATTTGAAATCGAATTGAGGTGTGCCTGTCGCAAAGCGGGTCGCACGTGCGAGCAGGGCAATGTCTGAGCTGAACATGTCTGCAAAAGCACACAAAACACGTTTTTACAGTTCAAGACGTGAAGCATTTCCGGGATGGTGGGCAGGGCTTCATTTTCAGAGCAATCGCCTCTGCTCAACGTGTTGTGCTGAAAGTTGTTCCGCACAGGAACGACAGATGCTTGGCAGCAGCTGTGCAAGCTGTGAGTGTACTGATTGCTGTGCTGATGAGCTGAGGTTTCCGGTGACTGGGGCTTTGTAGCACGCACATGCGGGGAGGGCGAGTGACATGTGTGACGTGGCACACCCGAGCCTCCAATGAGCTTCCATACAAGAGCTGGACTATTGTGCACGGAAACTTCCATGATTGCAGATGAACCTCCTGCCTGCTCACCACAAGGGCCATGCACACGTGCTGTTGCCCAAAGCTGCCTTCCGCATCTCCCTGGGCTCCGTGCTCCTGCTGGATGAAGCCCTGGCGGATCTGCAAGAGCTTGTCGCTGCCACGGAAGCGAAGCGGTGAGTCCATTACAATGGAAGACACTCTGCCTGTGGCAGCATTCATACCATGTGCAGTCTGTTTCATCTGGCGGTTTTCCGCGAATGGATGCTTCAAGTTGCCAGTGGACTGGCCTTCTGCCACGTGCACGGCATGGCCCACAGAGATAGTAAGATCCACCACGGACACCGGCGTTTTCACATAGCTTCATTCATGTTTTTCCCACAGTCAAGCCCGAGAACATTCTGCTGCGTGCTCTGCCCAAGCAGCACCGCACCGCAGCGGACGCAGAAGCATTGGGCCGTGCTGAGCTCGACCGCACTGGGCTGTTGCACGCAGCCACAGGGCTCAACCTCAGGGATGCAAAGCAGCGCAGGCCCAAAATAAAACAGCTGCGGTGCACTATGGCGTGCTTATGTGACTATGGCTGTGCAGCCTTTGCGCTCCCAGGTGCACACCCGCCGCGTGGGGTATCGTTTCAAGGCAGTGTGGGGTACGCCGCTCCAGAGGTCATGTTTGTGCACTTGACAGGAGAAACACAGGTGAGTTGGTGGCATCCCATGCCAGCATCGCCATGACATCCTTCACCCTCTGTGCAGGCTCGAGGGCTCGAGCAGGGAGTGTGGGCAGGGCCCAACTCCGCAACAGCAGAGCTTCTTCGTGCAGGGGGGTATGACGCGTGCGCTGCTGATGTGTGGAGCTTCGGCATGACTGTGTTCGTTTTGTCTGCTGGCCGCTTCCCCTTTTCGCGGGCCGCTGTCACCAGCGGCAGCTTTCGGGCGTACCTCAAGACAGCGCAGCGGCATTGCCTGGGCGACTTCATGGTGGCGCCGTGGCTTGCAGAGTGGAAACAGCCAAATTCCGCAGAGGGGACACACACTTGGAAATGGCCCGATAACTTCTCAGCTGCTTTGGTGCACTTGCTCAGGGGCTGCCTCGCTGTACGACCTGCCGAGCGACCGACCATGTCACAGGTGAAGGAGCACCCGTGGTTCAGAGACCCGCACTGGCAGCCAGAGTGCCGCGCCCTGGGACCAGAGCTACTTGTATCTCCACCACTGCCACATGCAGCTGCAGCTGAGGCGTCTCATGCGGCGGCATTGCCTGACGAGCAGTTGCGCCTGCAGCTGCAAATGCCCCGCATCGTTGTCCCGTCCCTGCCTGTGGACAGCGAGCTTCACAGAGGCAACTCTTGCCCTGATTTACGCCACCGTACGTACAGCGCTGCCGGCAGCAGTCGTACATTCACGCGATGCACCGCTGTGCACCCGATGGGTGGGGGGCCAACGTCGCTCGTCGAGAGCAGCATCCATGCGCCAAGCGACGCTTCGTCCAGTGCCATACAAGGGAGCTTGCCTACGCATGGTGCAGCACTGGCGGTTCCATCACCCTCTGCTGTCCAGCAGGCACAGCTGGAGCTGAAGCCGCCCCCCGAGAACGGCAGTGCGACACCCCCGTGAAGCACGGGAGAAACATTCACGCACCTGTTCTGCCACTTACCCTGTTCTAGTATATGCTACTGCGCGCTTTGATTCATTTCACCAGAATCCGCTGCATCCCCCCTTGCTCCAGCCGCTCAGCGAGATTCTAAGCGCCGCAATTCCAGCTGAACCGCCCGCCGCCGCTGCTGCAAACTCACGCTGCTGCTGCCGTCACCGCCGAGACTGCTGCCCAGCACTACTGCCGCTCCACTGCCCTCATCGCTAGCTGTGGGCTGCGCCTGGGGTGCGCCCACCGTGATGCGCCGAAGGTGCCGCAGGCTCGACTCCAGCTGCTGGGCGGCCGAGGTGGCCCCATGCACTGCAGAGGCCACCTGTACCCGCAGTTGCTGGTGGTCGCGAGCTGTTTGATCGCTGGCAGTACTTGACTGCAAGCTCGCGGAAGGAGCACTTGACTCAAGGGCACGTGGGGGGACGAATGGGGGCGAAGGGGGGGGCATCGCAGCGTCAGCAGTGCGCCTGACAGAGAGATCGCGATACGTTGAGCTCCGGGTACGCACTGCAGGAATCCCCTCATAAGCAGAAGTCTGTGCAGATCCGTGTTCTAACTCCGTGTTCCGCTGCGCCACTTGCCTTCGCCGTCGCGTGCCCAGCTCCCTTGGGGAGTACTCCACGCTGGCAAGGGACAGGTTGAGGGCATCGGAAGAGCCAGCCTGAGATGAAGCATGGTGCTTTGAGTGAGCAGTGCGTCCTGATGTGCAGCTTGGCAGCTTGTCGGTGCCGTGTGCGACCCTATGTACATGTGACCGAGTGGAGCTGCGGGCCCGCACTCGCATGGGCCCACGTATCGGCATGGGCCCACGTACCGCAGGGGCAAAAGTGCACTCTTCAATAGCAGCTTGTTCACGCTCTGATGCCTGCGACTTGCACGCCTCCCGCACTTGTCCTGCCCACTGCAGGTTGCGGCGGTAGAATGAGTCAGCCTGCTGCGCTGACACACCCCGGCGACCAGGAAGCGCACTGGACGCGCGGGGCTGAGACATGCCCTGCTGCTGCGGTCTCCCAGATTGCAGCTTGGCCTCCGTGGCTGCTGCTCTCAGCTGGGCGGCGCGGTTGCTTGCTGGCACCCGGGCCACGGAGCTGCGGCGTCCGCCAGTGGTGGACCGCCTAAGCGGCAAGCTTGCACTGCTGTGGCGGCGGGAGGGCACCGAAGTTGGAGAAAATTGTGCAGTGCTTGTTCCTTGTTGCGGTTGTTCTGCCTTGTGTGCGTGCTTTTTGCGCCGGGGGAGGGACACCTTGCTCTTGCTGCGACCGCCCTGTGGTCGCAGCGACAAGCTCAGAGCAGCAGCACGGCTCTTCTGCACATCCTGTAGTGCTTTTTCCTTGGCGTGTTGCAGTTGGTTGTCCCAAGCAGCAGCTGCGCTGTTCTGCGGTACAGCAGGATTGTTCGAGGGGGCAGCCTCTGCTTGCTGAGCCGCAGGGGGGGCTAATTCCTGCATAAGGGCCCCATTGGAGGCACTACCTGGAAGGCTGCTGTGCAGTAAGGTGCTGTCGGGGGTGAATACCGGCGACTGCAAGCGCACTGGGTGCCCCGGCACTGCGCCGTCTGCCAAAATCCGGTTGGGGTCAGCCACTGTCGCCGCAGCCGATGGCTGGACGAGGGGGGGCGGGAAAAGCCCCCCCCTTCCCCCCTGCACAGCCAACAGCCGCTGCAGCAGGTGCTCCGCGCTCTCACCTGGAATGATCTGCAGGCCCACTGCCGCTAGGGCGAGCGCGCTGGGGTGCTCGGCTGTCCTGCTGTCGCTTGGGGTCGGTGGGGGGGGGCTTGCGAGGGGACTAGGGGTGCTGCTCCCATGTGGTGGGCTGCTGGTGCCCACTGACACACTCCCATCTGTCCTTGCTGCAATGCTTGAGTGTAGGGCACTCTCATCAGCTGCAGGGGGGGGGGGCTGTGTGGTGCTTGGCAAGGCCCCAATGGACGGCGGTGGAGGAAGCACTATGCTGCGTGCTGAATCTGTACGCAGTATGTCAGAAGTGACACCAAACGTGCCCCCAGCATGCCCCAGTTCAGCAGACGAGGGGGGGGCAGCGCCAGCACTGGGCACGCCCGCGTCACTGCTCATACGGCTTGTGGGAGACTCAACCGTGCATACTGAGGCATGCATTCCTACAGGGGATGCAGGCACGAGGTGTGGGTTGCTTGCTTGCGCTGCAGATGACGCACCGGTGGCGGTGGCGTGCACTGTGGGGGGAACAGACAGCTCCTGCCAGCTGGAAACAACTGACGGCTGAACCTGTCTAGCGAGAGCGGTGACGTTCTCAACTGATGATTGTTCAGCACTAGTGCTGGCCGATATGCCGGCGTCCCGCTGTGCGTGTGTTCTTTGCACAATCTGCTCGTGCAGCTTGTCGCTGTCCGACCCAGATGTGTCGCCACCTGCTGAGCTTTCTGCACCAAGCTGTCCATAGCGCCCGCTAGCGACACCAGACGCAGTGCAGTTTGAACTGTGACCAGATGATACATGTTGCTGGGTAGATGTGACGCCGGCTGCAAGTGGCCGCAGCTGCAGGACCCCCCCCCCCAGGTGAGGCACAGCAGGACGTGGGGGGCCATCGGAGCTTGGAGTGCCCAGAGGCGAGGGTGTGATCCGTCGAGCCCTGTGCAGTGCGCATGTATGGGGGCATGTGAGTGCTTGCGTGCGATACAGGTGTGCTGTGCAGGGGGGTGCAGGGGGGATGGCTTACCACTGCGGCAGGTGCAGGGAGCCCGATGTAAGGCTGGGAGGCGGCAGAGGCTCAGCGCTTCCCCATAGATCCGCTTCCGAATGCTGTCCGTCTTCATATTGATCAAGTGCGGTGGGCAGCATGGCCCCTGGCGTGCTTCCCTCAGTCGCCAAGCTGATGTCACGGCGGCGACGCCCCACCTGGCTTGGGATGACAGCTTGGCTGGCTCGAGGCACACTGTACTGCTCCCGAAACGAGCTGCCTATAGGCTGCACAGCTGTGTGTATGCCACCGTCTCGTCGCCGAGCCCGTGCAGCTGCGAGTCGTGTGTGCTGTTGTGAGGGCGAGGTTGAGGAAGCAGCCGTTGACAAGTCGCTGCTGCTGCAGCTGGTAATGCTGTGTCGGTTGTCACTGTGGCTGTAAGGCTTGCCTGAATACAGATCCATGATTAATGTGCGACCAAGCTGGGGAGCTGCAATCATGCAAGGCCAGGGCTTGTGCTGTGGGCTGCAAAGCACGCTGTCGCTGCGCGACTTGCTGAAAGTGCGGCAGAGGCAAGACCCACAAGCTCGAACTCCCACGAATATTTGGTCACTGGCAGTTGCGTAAAATGGATTAAAAATGACATATTTGCATTGGGTCGATAACTAATAATGTTGTCTGAGCCCGGTCTCCCGGTCTGAGGAGGGGGCCTGTAGACGGCAACGGGCCTGGTTGAACTCACTGAGCCTGATCCAGGCCCGCATCAGCCTCAACAAGACTGGGCTTGATTGAAGTTTGCTCCTGCTAGTCTATTCTCGTATGCTGCCAATTCCATCGCAAACAAGAGGGTGGACGGGGGCACACGAAGCGCCAACCCACCCGGGCGTCACAAGTTGCCACACTGTAGTGGCCTGATTGTTTGGCTCAAAAGCAGTACCTATTGGAAATATTGCGTGTTTGTTATGTGCCCCCCCTCTGCGACTGGTGCGTGTTTGTAAGTTGTCAGCTTCCACCTTCCGCCCGTTGCGCCCCTTCGCCTGCTCTGGCCAGGGAACGCGGTATACATCAGCTTCCATGGCACCGATCAATGCCCGCTGCGTGCAATTGCCTGTATTTGTCCTCTGCACGCTCCCCTGGGATGACCTGCAGGCCCACGGCGGCAAGCGTGCTGGGTGCCGGCCGGCGCAGTGTCAAGCCATCTGCTGCGTGCGCAACAAAGCCAGTATCGTCAGAGGAACCAACACTGCAAGACCCTGCAGTGTCCTCCGGGATCGCTGAAGGCCCCCCCCCACTGCTCTGCTTGCCACTGCCTCCTGGGTAGGCGTCGCTGCCGCCGCTGGCACTGGCAGCACTCTGGACTCCCGCCGCGGAGAGACTTGCCTGGGCATGAAGTGGGTCAGGCGTTGCATCGGTGTCAGTGCTCAAAGGCTGGTCTCGGCTTGGGTCGCCCCCCGTGTGCGCTTTCGCCTCCAGCCCCGGTGCCCCGGTGGGCGCAGCTTGTCGCCTGCGCTGCTCCAGGATCAACCGCACAGCCTCCGTGTTCGTCAAGGGGCGCTTGGAGCCGTCGGCAGCTGCGGCTCTGCAAGTACATCATGTGGGGTGCAGTTGGGCAGCGCGGCGCCCTTGCGTGTACTCACGAGTCCGGGGGGCGCTGCTCTGATGGGGCAGCTGGCACATCCACACCTGCATCCCTTTCAGTGGTACCATTTGCTTCAGACTGGCTTACAGTGGACGCACTCCGTTGAGTTTCCTGGGAGTCCTGCGTGTCCTGCTGACTGCTGTCGAACAATGCGTAGGTGCCCTGTGACGCACCGACCCCCCCCTCACTGTGTTCCGTGTTCTGGGGCAACGGCAGGTGCCCCAAGTGTGCAGCTGTAAAACCACTACATGGTGAGGAGGCGCTCAAGAACACTGATGCTGCAGCGTCGGAGTCCGTGCCAGTAGGGCCGTTCGCTGCAGGTGTGCCTTCTGACAAGCGTGAGTTGTCGGTGATGCCTGGACTAAAGCCGCCTGTTTCTCGGTCTGCTGGTAAGTAGGAAGTCGCACTTTCCGTTCGAATGGAGGAGGCTTGCGTGCTTTCGCTTGAATCCGACTCCTCGAGGTCGTCGTCGAACGCATCTGAACTGTTGCTGGAGAGCGGTGATATCTGCCCCCCCCCCCCCAGCCTTAGATTGGGACCCGACACCAGCCGCAGCCACGAACAGATCAACCACATCCACTTGTGTCCCTGTGGATACAGAATTCGCTTGCGAGCCGCTAAAGACCGTGTCGCCTCCAGTTGCGTGGGTATTGCGCCGAGTGTAGTTGCGGGGCACTGCTTCGTGGTTTGTACAACCCTGTGAGAAAGTATTGAACTGCTGTCATAGCCCATCTTGTGTATGTTATGTGTGTTGCAGGTGCTGACACTGGTGGACGGCAGCACCAAAGCCCAGCTCAAGCGAAGAAGCGATGCCGGGGAAGCAACCTGAGGCTGCAGTGACAGCAGCCTACTTACGTGTTCGCCAGAATCCTCCGCAGACAGATGAGACATCACAAAGCAGTAGTAATAGATATGATATAGGCTTATACAGCATGCGCGCCGCTGAACACAGTCTGCGTGTAATTGCTAGGCCAGTATGTGCCCTTGAGGCAGTCGCTGTGCGACCTGGCACTGGCAACTGAGAGCCTCGCTTAGTCACGGCTGCTGGCCAGCAAGATAGCGAACCAGGACACTTTCATGTGGACGAAAGCGCCTTGATTTGCCTGAACCAGGTTGGAAGTGTGGCATCCTGCATGCCCCTGTGCTGAGAGGGGGGGGGGAGCCAAGTGGGGGGTGCAGGCCTGGCAGACAGGCAAACGTGCAGCAGCCCCACATAAGCATGCTGCATCCAATGAATGGTCTCAAGTTGCTGCAAGCCATCCTTCTACATCGCCGGCTGCTGGGCTGTGTGCTATGCTGCACCTTGCCCCGCCGCTCACTTGGTCGGGCAGGGGGCTTCGATGGCAGTGGGCTAGCAATCCTACCCTTATGGGGCTCGACAAAGGGCCCCTGAAGGTCCCAAGCAGCTGATATATTTCCAGTGCGCCACTGTGAGCAAGGTACCACGGTACGGCTGGGGCCAGCGCGGTGTGTCAGGTGCCGCCTCCGCTGTCCCCTGCTCGAGCAGCTGCCGCCATGGCGTTGCCCAGTGATGCCGCACCAAAGAGCGCCCGCTGAATTGGACTGCCAGAGGGCACATCTGTCTGTCTGGCGTGGCCGTGATGGGACTGCTGCGTGCCGGCGCCTTGACCGGTTCTCTCAGCTGCAAGGCGAGTCAGCTGTTGCACCATTGCAGACTCTGCGGCATCGGCATGTGGCTGCACGTCCCGGACAACGTACACGACATCATCTGGGGGGCGCTTGCTTGAAGTTAGCTCTCTGGGGGGCGCTCGCTTGAAGTTAGCTCCTCTGTGCCCATATCTTCCTCTGAGTCCTCGTCGCCCCCTGTGCAGCGCCCGAACAGCCCAGCAGTGTTCACACTGCTGGGCTGCGAGGCAGTCGAAGCTGCTTCAGCTACGGCAGCTGCTGCAGCTTCCTGCTGCCCGTTGTGCGAAGCTGTTTCTGCAGATGTGGTGAGGCGGTCGATTGCCACCCCTGCGCCTTCTCCCGCCGCTGTCCGCGCTGCTGAAACGAGGGAAGATGAGGGTGTTCTTTCGCTGGCTCCAGCTGCTGCAGCCCCTTGCAATTCAATCACGGACAACTGCTGCGCTGTAGAGGTGGAATTCAATCTTGAGCTGCCAATCAGTGAACCGCTACCAGAAATGTTGGCGTCGCTCATGTCGTCGCTGATGGCGTAAGATCGGGACACTTGGCGCAGTGCCGAACTCCCCGCACAACCCTGCAACAAGTCAAGGAAGGGTGCTGACTTGCTCAACCGTAGGAGACAGTGTCCAATCGGCGTCGCATTTGTTGGTGAGTCCCTGGCACGACTAGCGCGCAGCAGCAGCAAAAGATAGGAAAATGCACTGGCAAAATGAGCTCTCAGGCTCATACCAGCTTGCTACTCACGAAAGCGACCGAGTTATCTTCAGATGGCTTCGACATGTTAAGCTAATGGCTTTGTGGAATTGTTTGCTCAAAATGAAATAAAGTCTTCGGCTTGTGCAAAGAAAGAGTGTGCACTCTGAAAAAAACACTCCACTGTCGCAACGCGAATTGGTGCTTTAGAAAGCATTCAGTGTATGCACAGTGAGTGCAATCTGCTGTCCAACTTTTTGTGGGGCTAGCCTGACAGTACCCCCGTATCGCAGGGGCCCGTAGGGGCCCAGCGTCGAGAGGCCCAGCCAGCAGGAGAGGCTGAGAAGCAGCGCAGCGTGCCATTCTCGGCACATAGTGAATAGTGAAGACGAAATGTTCGTCTTT
>Ga0307982_1002395_pt1 | contig 15173 bp, 18 predicted proteins | sample OrgLakmetagen989_FD_201847 | JGI IMG/M metagenome (GOLD analysis project Ga0307982, IMG submission 201847) | Saline water microbial communities from Organic Lake, Antarctica - #989 | ecosystem: Environmental > Aquatic > Non-marine Saline and Alkaline > Saline | place: Antarctica: Organic Lake...
AACAGTGCTAGAATCTGCTGATTCGAAAAAACATCTATATTGGTTGCTTCTTCATAACATTAGGTTGAGGGCAGCCGCGCCCGAGGTGGAAGCCGGGTTTGCCCCGCAGTGGGCTTCGCCTTTGTCGTTCGTCGCGTGCAGAGGTGGCGAAGAGCCCCAGCCCGAGTAGCCCACCTAGGTAGAAAAGTGCACACATGTGATGCAGAGAATGGGTAGGTAATTTGACACGGGCCCGAAGAGGGCCGGCAAGACAACAAGACACTTATGTGCTAGCGTTTCATCACAAGCACAAACGTAACTGCGAGCTTCCCCGAATCAGCAGTATACAAAGGCAGCGCGAACTCAGCTCAAGAGAAAAAAAAAACTATCTTCACAATTCTTACCATGTTTTGGCGGTAATACATGCGCATGTTGCCTCCTTTCGTGCGGGGCTCCGCGGCCAAACCCTAATACAAAGAAATGAAAATAAGAAGCAAGAAAGGAATAATGCCAATGATTTATAAGGATTTACACGAATGAAACATAGCAAGAAATAATCGAGAATGAGAAAAAAGAAGTACACAAATGACTCCTCAGCCGTATACCCACTCTTTGCAACCTCATTTCCTTGTCAGATAGCTCATTTTTCCTCTACACATATCAACCCTTTCAAATAAATTTTGATTTTGATAGGCCTCTGCACCTGGGACGCAGCAATGGCGTTCCGCGAGCTCGAAGGGATCGTGCCTCCGTAGCCGGGCAAATGGAAGCTTTGCTTGGAAGTGCCTTCGGCCAACTCCCCATTGGTGGTGGACGCCATCCCGGACTTGTACATGTAGGCTTTGTTCTGAAGTGCGAGAAGAAAAAAAGAACAGGGAGAAGGGTTCAGAGGGCCAGAGGGGAACGATTTGTCAATGCAAAGTAGATAATAAAAGGCGCGTGCGAGAAACAGAGGTAAAAAGATGAGAATTCGAAGGCATACCTCACTCCTGATTACAACGATCAAAACAAAGTGCCAATCTTTGTATCTATTTCTTTCTCCGTTCATCACCTGAGGAGCGTCGTTGGTCAAATGCGTGCCAAAATCTGCTTGGTGGCTGCTCTGCAGCGCGGGTTCTCTCGGCAGCGGTTCGGGAAATTGCTTCTTGGAGGCCGCCAGCCATTCGGGCTCGTTGACCGAGTAGCTGGAAGCGCCCTAATATGATGGGCGGATGAATGAATAGTTGTATGCAAGGTGAGATTCAGAAAAGAGGAATAAATATTGTTCTTTTCTTGTTGGATTTCTCGTGCTCCATCCTCTGCGATGGCTTGCTGCTGGCAGCCACGTTTCGTCATGCATGCACCCTTTTAAGACTTCGCATTCCCCTGATAACAGGGTGTAAAAATACCTTGGGGTCTTGCATCGTAGCCAGTGAGTTGGTGGTCCCTAGGAAAGGTTTGCTCCTGGTGGCCCGCTCCACATTGGCCCACACTGCCGACACGCCTCGCTTGTCGGGGACCTGAAATCAAAGGTATCAGAGCGTATCCATCAATTACGCGTATAAATACACGAGCATGCACGCACACAAATTCAACTTTTTATGGCATAACTTCGCTACACAAACGCACGCAAGCTACGGAAGCCTAAAACCTTTTATCGTCGCTAAAGTTGGTACGAAAACAGAGAGTGGCGACCAACCTTGTAGTCGCTGGGCTTCACGTTGCGGAAACTGAGCCCTTGGTTGCTCACGTCCCGGCCTACGTGGAGCGGGGGCGGGTCGCGGTACTGGCAGCCGTTGCCGGCGCCCCTGAATTTGTTGGCTCGACTTTCCAGAGTGTCACCTGTCGAAAAGTGTGCAAATTTCTCCGCGATTATGAAAAGTGTATCAACACTTCCAAGCGGTACATTTTCTAGGTAAGTACCATCACGATTATACCCATTCAATTGAGAGTAAATTTACAGCCAATGTCGCTCAAGCCTATAAGAAAGTTGTACCTCTCGGAAAGACAATGTAAAATAAATGGCAGTAGAGTAATAATCCTGAAGGTAAGTTTCGTTTGCTCACCTGGTTTGAGGTGAGGAGGCACGATATCAGCCCATGGCGTGAAGCCTCCATAGGAATACGCCTAGCATAACGTTGTGCATGAAAATGAGAGGCTTAAGTCTTTTTCGAGATGGCCTTGAGTACGAGTGTAAGCCAGAAAAATAAACGAGTACAATCTTGAGGCGTGGGTCGTTGTACTTACAGTAATGGTGGTGTGCATCACGAATAAAAAATTACGGCCCGATCGAGCAAAAACTAATCTATAATGTGAGACAAGCTTTTACAAGCAGCGGAACGTTGATGAGGTGCACGGGCACTAGTAAGCTATTCAAGGAAGCTAGCGCCACCGTGAGTGAAGACGCGCAAAAATTCATCAGCAAAAAAAATATGCGCTGCATCTTTACAGGGTAGTATTTTCACACTAAAATGTCGTACAGAGACGGAGCGTTGCCGTTTCATCAAATCTGTTGAGCAAAAAAAACAGCCCGTGACTTCTTAGCGCTCGTTCAGTACACTGCGCCGTTAGGTTGGCTGACTTGCTAAAGACAGCCCTCATTGCTTCATAGGTATAGAATAAGTCTTGTGAAGCGATAGGACTTTGGGAACCCGTCTGAATTTTCCGTGCTCTACCGTTTTTAACGAGAGTCGTGAGTAGCCGCTACCGAAGCGAACTTCGAAATAGACGATTATAAGCCATGGCTACAGCGGAAGACAGCGCCGTAGCAGACTTCTTGCAAATCTTGGAAGAGCACCGGCGGAATTGCGAGCGGCAAGGCAAATATGTAGAAGCTGAGATTGCGAAAAACCGGTTGGAAGAGCTCAAGGTGCGTGTCGCATGGATGTGTTATCGTAGTACGGGGATTTCTTGTGCTAAAAGTGGATGGTTGCAGCTCATTACCAGAGAGCATCTTACGTTACACAATTGCTTAAGCCACCATTTTTCATCAAGTAACATTATTTATACTGCTGCATTGTGGTTGCCTCGTTTCCCTGAACTTGCTAGTGAGGGCTTTTTTCCGGGCTATTTTGCAGTGGGATATAGGCTTGTACCAACCTCTGCTTTCTTCATCTGGCTTCTCTTCCCTCTCTTTTTATCGAAGTCTAGCAATTGCTTTTTCTCGTAGAATCAGAATCATTGAGACGTAATTCTTTCATTCCTCACTCGTTCACGGCGTGTGCCTGCATGTTTTTGCACGTCTCTTCGTATGCTCATTCAAGGTACACGAAGAAAACCGGAGGAAAGAAGCAATGCGCTCGCGGCAGTTGGCAGAGAGACTGGGAGTCGAAGAAGCACATATGCTGGAGTACCAGCAGGTTAAACATTAATCATTCTAAATATTCCGCATGCCTCGCCCGTCTTATCCCCTCCCTCGAATTTTGCCTCTTCTTTTCGCCACGGGCACGTTGAAAACACACATTCTTTCCGTCTATATCTCGCACACAAATATTTCTCCTCGTACACGCCCTAAACTACTGCGTACATTGTCATACCATCACCATCATCGTCACCATTTTCATCCTCATATTGGATTAGTTCAACATGGACTGGGATCGCAAAATGGGTGAGTACGAGGTGCACGCCAGCGACCTGGTCGAAGCAATGCGGAGCCGCCACCAGGCGGAGCTCACTGGTACAGATATGCAATTTTAAAGGCTGGCCTTCTGCCCACATCGTTTGACTTTTGCTGTTGTCGTCCCTTTACTCGGCGATTCTTTCTCCTTTATATTTCGTTTTTTTTTTTTTTTTTTTGCGCACACGCGCGCCCTCCTCTTGTTGGTCAAGTCTCGTTTTCATTTTACTCTTGTCTTAATTTCAACTGACGTGCAATTCCTTAGCATTGCCTCCTGAAACATGTACCTTTGATGCTACTGCAGACTTCCAGCAAGCTCTGCTCCAGAAACAGCAAAGGCCAAAATTCAGCCGCGAGCTCCTCAACCTGCGGAAGATTCAGGTTTGGGAAAGGAGAAACACCTTTAACTCGCCCTCCTCTTTAATATAGGTTCTATTGATACGCTCTCTTTCTCCGCCTGTTCTTTCATCTACTCAATTCACATGTCAGTGAATTCCAAACCAGGCTCTCCTCCCTCCTTATTTATTCTCCTTGTATCGTTCTATTAGGAACACTTGGCGAAGCAGAAGGACTACACAGAAGCGCACAAAATCAAATTGAAGTGCGATGCCCTGGAGGCTTGGGAGCTGGAAAAATGGAAAAACGCCAAACAACAGGTGTGCTTCATGTACTTCTTGCGCCTTTTTGTCGTTTGCCAAGGATGAAACATGCACGAATGATACACGCATTTTCTTTTCATTTTGCCCTATCATTTCCAGTTTCTGCTCAAACTTTTTTCGTACTCTTCATTTTCTCGTTCGTGTACCAACTCATGTGCGTTCTGACATTGCGGTATCTACAATTTAATCTTTCTTCTTTTTTTAAAATGAATCGCAGGAAATGTTCCAACGGGAAGCCAAGTTCAAGCACCAGAAGCAGCAAGAGCTGATTGCGCTGCAGAAGCGCATTGCCACCGGCCGCGAAGAACAAAAGAAGCAGCGGGAGCTTGACTTGGAGCGTCTCCTGCAGGTAAAAGCCCGCGGATATGTGTAGCATCCTACCGTAGTAGTAGTAGTAGTAGTAGTAGTAGCTATATGCTCAGACTTTTCCTTGCATTGCTTTTCGCCATCTTTTTTTTTTTTTTGAGGGAGGAAGCCCGAGTTGCTGTATGTTTTCGTGCTCATTCTTGATCTTTTCGTCACTCCACATGTACATTCGTGTGTGCAACTTCTACACCTTTAGCGCTACCGGAACGTGAAGAATGAGCTGGAAGCGCAGCAAAATTTGGAGCGAATTCGCATGGAAAGGATGACTGCCGCCCTGGCGCAAGCGTGAGGACTACGGGACTGCGGGTCGCCAAGAGCCAATAGACAGCAAAGGGCTTGCGCTGGTGGCGTGCTGTTGTTGTATAGATCCGCGGCTCATTGGAGTTTGCCTCGTTTCTTGTTGCGTGGATAAATTTTGTTTGCTCTGGGATTATGCAATGAAAGTAGAATTCGTACAAACCCCCAGTTCAATTAAAACTTGACACTTAAAACTTAACGGAGTTGAGTATAAGATAGGCGAGGGGGCTCCTGCTGGCGCTCATGTCACATAAATATGTGACTAGTGATTGGATTATTCTATAGCCTTCCACTTCCAAACACAAACATTTATACCTTAGCTAATTAACTTTACATTTCTGTTTCATCTTTTTTTTCATGTAGAACTCCCAGTATTAACACGCTTAGAAATGGAATGCCATATCCATATCAATGGCATAACTTTCGTCTGGAACGCAACGAAGTAATTCCAGCGACATCAGACCCAGCTAGGTCGCATTGAATGAGTTGGAAAGATTGGGCTTAGTAGTGGGCGACTGGACAGCCAAACATTTCTGAGAGATGGGCAGTGACACGTGGCATAGCTGTTTTAGAAACCACCACTCCACTGCATCTTTATCCTCGTCTTTCTTTCTCTATTCCAACTCCGCTATCTCCGCTTTCCAAGAAAAGGAACAACGGCATCAAAGGAATTGCGCACACTTCTATTCGACCTCAAAAGAACCCCACTGGCGGTGTGGCGTCAAAGCCCGTCCCGTCGTGGCTCCGGGTCTCCACTTTAGTGACCAGTTGCTCCATGTCGAAGTTGAAGTCGCCTAATGCATAATTAGAAGTGGCACCACGGACATGCACACGCGCAGACACCAAGAAAAACGTGAATCAAAACACACAGGAAGCATTGGAATCACGGGAAAAAAAAGAATAGAAGAAAAGCATTGGAATCACTTTTTCTCGGCTGTCGTGTACGTATCTGAATATTCCTCTAAAAAGTAAATCGAGGTAAAGAAGTACGAAGGTTCACAACGAAACTGTGTTCATAAATGCAACAGTGGAGTACCTGTTAAGTAGTTGCCGCACTGCACTTCCTTGTTGGTGTCCAAAGTGGCAACTTCCACGTCCGCCTGATACAACTCTTGGTTGGCACGGAGCTCGAACATTTCTGTCGCAAGTGGGAAAGGGATGGGATGGTAATGGGAGTCATGATGAAATTAGACGACCTTTACAGCACAAAGTGCCAGATTAAATTATCATCAAGTCAGAAATCGTAAGTTAATGCAAGCGGAAGCGGCGAGAGCAAATAGCTCAATAGGTGAACACAAACAGGAAAACATCATCATTTACACACAAGTAACACATGCTCACTATAAACACCCCACCCACAACCACACACCTTTGTCCTTGCACAAATGGTATTCCGCGGGCTTCCTCATGGTGGGGTACGTCTCTCGGTCGTCCTGGGTCCCGCACTTCTGAGTCGCAGCGTTGCAACCTTTGAACGCGGCGTTGCGCTTGTAGGCAGCCGCAGCACCGCCGCTCGCCGTGTTGCCTCCTTTCAAGAGGGGAAAATGAGTTTGGGTTAGGATGAGTTCATATCGGAGCGACGGAGAAGGGTGAAGGTAACGAGATAATCGAAAAAAAAAATGCAGGCACGTACACAAGCAGAGGAAACACATTGTGGGAAAATGCATGTCACATTCCTTTTCAACATCGCCATCATTCTGATCATCGTAATAATCATTACCGCTCCAGTACGTGATGCTGTGGCATAAGCCCGCGCCTGGCTCTTCGGAGAAACGCCCCGCCGGACACCGCAAGCACTGAGTGTGGTGGTCTGACCTGGTGTGAGTGGCGTTTGTATCATCAAAACAGGAGCGGGGATTATTTGCAATCTAAAGCTACCATCATTAGAATAGAAAAGAAAGTCATAATGTTTTTTAGAGGGGTATTTCAAAAGATGAATGTGCAACACAGCACCACTATCATCCTTTACCTGGTCTTGTTCACATATCGGCTTGCAGGGCATTTGTCGCACGACTGCAGCGATCTTCCTTTTACCACTTCGCGGTAACGGCCAGGCGGGCAGTCGAAGCACTAATGTAGTAATGATATAGTACGTGGCACAGAGTGCATGCACGCCCGTATCAACACATATGAATATTAGTGCACGAGATGGAGGTAAAGCAAATTCGCAGAAATTAAACAAAACAGAACACGCAAGCTTTACACTTGACCCCAAAGATTATAGAAATCGAAGGTAGCAAATATGCTCCTTCCTTCATAGACCTTTTCCCTCCTGCCACTCTAATAGGTATACTTATGGCATAGCTTCCATAGTTACCTGCGACACGTGCAAGTAATCAGCAGTTCGCCAGGTTCCGGGAGCGCAACTGTAATGAAACGAAGAGAAGCAGTAAGGAGCACAACAATGCAGAAGCTGAGGAAGGCAAAAAGAGTTCGTTTGCAGGAAGGCTCGAAAATGCAATCATTCCTACTTGCACTCCCTTCTGTCTGAATTTCACATCAACTCTTCAGTCCCTCTTTTCCCCTCTCCTCCCTGGCATGCACCTAAAAAGCGCCCTACTAAGTATATGCTTACGGGGTCATGTTGGCGGGTTTTTCCCAGTTTGCTTCAGCGGCTACTCCTGTCGTGCTCGGCCACTGGCAGGAATAGCCCGGCTGGCACCGCAACAAGCCGATGTCGCAGCCGTCGTAGCACTCGTAGCGCGCTACTTCTGCGAGGTCGCTGTGAAGGAAGGAGGTGTGTGGTGTGGTGTGTTTTGGTGGTGGTGGTGGTGAGTTGTGTGAAGTGTTGACGTATTTGGGTAGGAGAGAAGGAGGAAAATAAGGAGAATCAGTCAAGAAATAACATAGTAGGGAAACAAAGAGAGGGTGAAAGTTCGTATCGTGTAGCAACGTAAAGTACTTGAATGCAACGTACAAATAACACTAGCGAAGAAAAACGGCTCCTTCTGTTTCTATCGCCAGAATGCCGGCATTGTTCAAAAAAAAAAAAACACACACACACACACGAACACACATGTTTTCACCTGTAGCCCACGTCGACGTTGTACTTGTATGTCTGGTCGCACTTGCGCTTGCAGGTAATGTTCGAAGGGCCATACGCATCCGCGGCGTCCCCTGTGAATCGTCGTTCGTCGTTCGTTAGAACATCAACGCGTCATCGGATTATCGATCGAAGTGACGGCTAAATTAGAATAGTACCATTTTTTTTCTTTCCATGGCGTTACACAGCAGTGAGTTTGTGACTAGATGATAAGCCTATGAGTCTCATCCTCTAGACTATTAGAAAGGGCACTCATCAATTAACAAGGGAACATGTATCGGATTTTACTCTGATAATGCCGCTAGCTAAGAAAACGGGTGTACTAACTGATTACTGCCGCGTCAACATCACATTACCGTCGTGCCAAGGCTCTGCAGCAAAGAAAAAGGTGCAGCCCGCTTGGCAGAAAGCCGCATACTTGGACGGGTTGGTGAGCTCGTGGTCGTGGGGGAACCTTTGAAAGAGTGAAGGAATGGCAGAGAGGCAAAGAAGAGATGAGAATAAGGGGAAGAGAAGTCAAGAAATGGAAGGTAGGGTAAGAAGTAAGAAGGGGAGACGGTTCAGGGCGCCCGACAAAGAAATAGGCAGGCAACAAGTTAGAGGATTTGAAAGTGGCGCAGGCAACAAGGCCAACATTTGGGCACAAAAAAAAAGGAGGGCACTTCTACCAAGGATGGCCCCGGGTGTGAGGCGGGCGCGTTGGGCCGATCGGACGATAGGTGTCAATGCTCAAAAAGTCCAGCGTTAGGCCGAAGCGCGGGTTCGGCCCGACCTGATTAAGATAAAGGGTGTGGTCGTGGAGAATGAGAAGGTAAAGAGGTTTTGTAGACGTGTCAGCAGGCAAATCCTAGAGTAAGGGTTCTTTGGAAACACAAGACGTCGCTCGTTACTGTCTAGTAGATGTCGGGGAAATTATGCATGGGTGCATTGAAGAGGATAGCCGACCAGCTAGTAAGAGCTCCAACGTAAGAAAATAGGCAACAATAATAGCGCGATGCTCGTAATCAGGAGAGAGTGCATTACTACCTCCCATTCCAGTTTCGTCACGTTTATCGGGAGCGTGCAGTCACGTCGACAGCGCTCTTCAGTTGCAGCAACTCTCGGCAGACCGCTCAGCAAAACGCTGAATGTAGCCATGAATGAAAACATGCCAGTGTTTGATGCAGCGCCGTTCAAACTCTTGCTTGAAGTCGAAAGGGTGCCAACTAGGGCGCAGAGAAGCGCCCGCATTGTGCAATCCGCTAACTGCTTCGACGGAGCTGAGAGCCTGAGAGCCAAAAGCTGAGATTTCACAAGCCCTCTCTCCTCCTTTTTACCCCCCCCTGTAAAGCGCGGGGTAATCAATCGAGCTCAACAGCCAACAAGAACAAGAACGACTACGCTACGCTGAAGCCCACCGCCCACCGCCCGCCCAAGACGTGAAACGAGATGGTGTTAGCAACAGAAAGACTGTTGCCTACTCTACGTACATATCTAAACCAAGAAAATACGTGTCATCAGATCAAAGCTGCATGACCTGAGCTAAACTGGTAAACTAGCAGCACAGAAAACGAACCTACTGTACGTACTACAGATCTGTGACAGTAGCATGCGTCGTGGGCATACTCGAGAGGAGCACGAAGTATACGAAAATGGCAGCAAAAATCCGTGGTCGGGCGGGATGTGCCGCGGTGGTGACGATGATGACGAGACTGAGGACTCGGTAGCGCCAAACGAGGAAGAAGGGCTTGAGAAAGGGCTAGGATTGGCACCTTCTTCTGCTAATGTTTCTGCACCCGAAGCACCCGCAGAGGACGTGCCAATGAGTTCTACAGCAGAAGTTGACGCTCGGCGAACAGCCAATGAAGCAAGCCGGCGACCAGCGGTAAGTGAAGTAAAGTTGTAAGTTTACTCTTATCGTGGTTTATTCTTTTCAAGCTAAGAGCTGCTAGTGTAGCTTGCTTGTGTGGTGGTGTTGACCTTGCCAAGCAATTTCAGCTTTTTGAAATACTAGAAGACCCTAGCAATCAAGATTGGTATCAAATATTGTGCATACTCTTTTCTGGCGCACTTTGACTACCAACAAGTGCATCTATTGGATTAAGTTTGCTCTCTCTCTCTCTCTCTTCATCTTCATCCTAACGTTCAACCAGGTGCGGAGCGTATGGTTAAGCACTTATGGCGGCCTCGGCTACCAGCAGTCACGCTTAGGAGACGCCATGTTCACGGTACGAACGCTAATGTGTATAATAATATTTACTCGAGCATGAATTCATTTGTGCACCCTTGGCACTCAAATGTCTTTTGTGAATTCATGCCTTTCATGGGTGCCTGTGTGCTTCTGTGCATACGAATGAATGCACCTTTTGGGGTTCGCGGTATATTTGTGGGTGGGAATGCATCGGAAACCTACCAAAACAGTGCGTGCGTCACGACGCTGCGCCACCGCTGGCAGCCCTCTTAGCACCGCTCCACTGGCGCATTCGTGCGGTGGTGCCCGCGGCAGCGACAAGCGTCCTGCTCCTCGTGCGGTTCATAGCGTGGGTACTGGAGCCTCCACAGGAGGAAGGAGCATTCACGGTCGGTGAAAGCGCGGGAGGAGGAGGAGGAGGAGGAGGAGAAGCATGGAACGACGAAATTGGTAGTGGTAGTGCTCCTACCAGTGCAGGTCTTGTGAACAGCGGTGGCAACAGCAGCAGTGGCAGTGGCAGCATCGGTGGGGAAGCCGTGTTCTGGATTGGCGCAGCTCTGATATTGTTCCTCGCAACGCTATGCGCTCTGGCGATGCCTGATTCTGGCGGTAAGCGATAATTTGTTTGGACTTATGTGCGTGGAATGTTTTGGGTTTGTTCCTTGCTTCTTTTTTACTTATTACTTATTCTCCTGATTTGCTTCTTCGTTGCAGTGTTATCATTGGCCCACCTACCTAATAAATGTACAACACCTCTGTATGCATGTGCAGTCACCGCGAGTTACAGGGACGAATGGGACCGCACGCCTCTGCACCATGCCGCCATGCATCAAGCGCCTCAATGCGCTGCAGTGCTGATGCAACACGTTAAGAACAAGGCGAAATCGGAGCTCCTGAAAAGTCAACAAAACAAGTCTTGGGGAGGCTGTTTCTTGCCATTCCAACGCCACAATAGTAGTAGTGAGGAATTCGGCATCAAGAGCAGCAACAGGGTGTGTGCAGTGCACGGCTTTAAGCCACGCTCTTTACGTGCACCACTGCCAAAAGGCGCAAAATCACCAGCACTCAAAGCTGAGGAGTCGTTTGTAGACGCGCAGGTGAGAGTCAATGTACTGTTGAGCTGTCGAGACATTTCATAACGAGTGAGACGACGATGACACCGCTTTTGCTTTTTTTTTTGGTTACCACCGCCTTTCCTTTCATCGAAGTTTTTTGTCCTTTCAACTTTCTCTCAAAAACAAGGCTCGTTCTCAATCGAGTCTCATACTTTAGGCTCTTTCAATCTCGTGCATGTTCCAACAACCACCATTGCCACCCCAACACTAACAAAATATATCATATCAGGACTGGGCGCTGGCAACTCCTTTGCATTTAGCGGCGGCAGCTGGAGATGCTCAGCTTTGTGCCATTCTTTTGGACCTAGAACAACCACCACCGTACGTATCATTCTCATTCTCGTTTCTTTCCTCCTTCTTTTATTCCCATTTGTTCTGATTGACAGATTGTGCCTGTATGTCGAAATGTGCATACTGTGCATCTACTTTGACTTACTCGTATATCTCCCTTTTTCGTTATGATCAAGTATTGCCGATAATATTCGTTGTGTTTTCAGGAATAATGCTGCTGCTGGTGCTGCTGGTGGTTCTGCTTTTGAGCTCCAAGCCCAGCCACAGACACAGCTCTCACGGCTGCCTGGTAAATGGGGTTCTCAGTCGCGCGGATGGTTCGATGCGACCAACCGCCGCCCCTATGAGCTGGTGCCGAACCCAATCCTTGGCAACAATGGCGGTAATGGCAATGGAGATGGTGGTAATAAACCCTTTGGTAGTAGCAGCAGCAGCAGCAGCAGCAGTGGCAGTAACAGCACTATGAATAGCATGGAGGGAAGTAATAATGGTGTAGCGCGGCGGCGCCCTCTAGGAGACGGAAAAGAAAGAGAAGCACCCAATTTTGCCCCACCTTTACCACCGCCACCGCCTCCGCCTCCATCGCATGCGTGGAAAAAGAGCAATGAAGAGGTCATCAACAATGACCATGAATCCAGGCAACGAGGATCGTCGGCACGTGAATTAACTGCTGCTCAAGCCAGGCAGCTCAAGTTGATGCTAGGAGCGCCGTCAGGGGAGGTGTGTAGCCCTTTACGTTTGTGTACGTAGAGCTTTACGAAGAGACGGGAGACAGTCGCATCTCTACGAAGTTTTTTTATTTGTTCTCTTCTTCTTCTTCTTCGATTTCTTCGTTTTCAACTGAATATTTTCGACGTTTAGGTGGGTGAATGGCTTGCCCACGAATTGTTTCCGATTCTGCCCAGCGGCAGCAACAGGAATGATAGTGGAGTAACAGGAGCAGGAGCAGCGGGCAGCATTGCTCTGGGGTTGTCTGCTAGGCTAGAGCGAGAAGAAGCGCGGGCGTGTTCAGACACTGAGCCAGGTTGCAGTCGACTACTACGGCTTACACTGTTTAAACTGTGATCGCGTTGTCTTCCCATACGTTTTATAAGCATACCTCCCAACGGAGACTTGCTTCGTATTGTTTCTTTGTGGGTGTCTCCGTTTCGCTTGATGTTTCATTGTGAGCCTTTCTTGTTCTCTGTTTCAATGATTACCCTTTGTGCATCCCTAATACATACACAACAGGGTTAGTGGCGCATTTGAAAGATGCTGCGCTAAATGCTCCTGTCATATCAATTTCTCCCCAAGGCCGAGACCACAATAGTGAAAGAGGAGAAGGAGGCACTCAGCTGACGCCTCTGGGACTAGCAATAGTGGCTTTGGCGGAGGCGACGGCGGACGGAGCATCACCCGTGAACCATCATTCAGGCAGTCCTCTTTCGAACACTCTAGCAGACACCGATGATGCGAGAGCTGCAGCCGCCCGCGCTGCGATCGGGTATTGTATTAGAGCATACACCTCCACTCTCTTTTTCCTCGCACACGAACATTCGCAAAATGACTCTTTCTTTTTTCCTTTTCTTTCTCTCCCTCATTTACCACACAGACCCTCGCTAACAAATCTGTGCTCCTCTTCTAGGTGCCTGTTAGCACTAGGAGCCAATCCCAATGCCACCGACAGCTTAGGCCGCAGCGCCCTCGCCTTGAGCAAAGTAGTGGGCCTGCAGAGGTGTGATTCTTCCCTGTATCAACGCCTCGTGACTGCGGCTACTGCTGCTGCTGCTGCTGTCTCCACCTCGAATTCTCTTGCTGCTGCTTCTTCCTTTGGATCTTCTTCAACGCCATTATCCGCAGCAACAGTCGAAACAACAACGGCAACCACAGCAACCTCTACAAAATTAAAGCCCAACCTACTAGATTCGACGTCTGGTTTAACGGCAGTTGAAGCAACGGCCGCCCGAGCAGAAGCAGCCGCAGTTGTGAAGCACTTTTCAATTCACTCTCCTAGTGCTGCTGCTGATGCAGGTTCAATTCAGGGCAGTCGTCCTCACGATTTACGTGGTTCTACAGCGGGAGGAACCGAAGACGGAGGCGGCAATAGTTTTGTGTTTTGCTCTCCCTGTGGACAGCAGCCGCTTCCCGCCCCGGACTATGTGCGGAGATAGCAGATAGCTCCATGGTAATATAGTCCTCATAGCAACAATTCTGAGTTCTTAAATGCCGGGTAAAGAAGAAGCCCCCCCTTCGCCGGCGAAAAGAAGAAGTGGCCAGTTACTAGCCAGCTAGCAACAAGTCTAGCCTAACCAAGAAGGAAGAGTTACACGGGAATTATCACTAACTCCAATAGATCTACGATATACGGGCCACTTCAAATCACATTTTGCGTTGCTCGTTGTGTGTTGTCAACTTCTTGTGGTTCTTCAGAGAACGCGATGTGTATGTGTTGCGGCCGCCTGGCGCCTGGAACCAGCACCGTACTTTTAAAAATATTTCGATGTTTCAAAACTTGATTACAATCACCATCCACCTGAAACTATAACAACAGATGGCATAATCACTCCAAAAGGAAGAGCACTACCAATATCCTCTTTCCTTCTATCCAGAGGTTAAACCACTCCTTTGGCGTTTGGCGCCGCAGTAGGAAACGCATCGTCGTCGTCGTCGTCTTCGTCGTCTGCCGACTCCAGCAAACCCATTTTCTCTGCTCGTCGAGCGGCCGCCTGTGAGAAGGAAGAAGAAAAATACGAAGCGGTGCGACTAAGAAACTAAACAAGGCAGACGAAATATGGCGAAGCCATTTCTACATCAATACCCTCAGACCTTGAGTATTATATATGCCCACATGCATCCACTCATTCAACCATTCAACCACTCACTCACTCATTTACCTGATCGGTGTACTCCAAGCTTGCTTTGGGCCCATCGTTCAAAGTCTCTGCTTCCAAGACCGGTGCGTTGGCCTTGGCCTCGTCTTTCTTTTTCTTGCCGCCAATGAAGTTCTTCACCATGGAATAAATCGACAGCACCAGCCCGACCGTTTGCACCTGAATTCATCACAACAATAACAACAGTACCTCAGATACATGTCATGGCAAAACAAGACCACTAACGCACTACTTTGGCTACCACCAGAGGATCAATACACATGGGAATCATATAAGGCCTTCTGTAAAACGGCTATCAAAATACTGTTAAGCTCACTGGCCAGCTCACTAGCTAGGTGAAAGATACAGGGTTAGCAAAGGGGCGCGCGCACATTGAATCAATGCAGCACTCACCCAGTTTAAAATGTGGCCAAAGAAAATGATGGAGACCACGAGGGTAGCGATCTTGCGGGCGGTGCCAAATAAGGAGCAAGTTAAGGCGCCGCATCTGAGAGAGAACGAGAAAAAACAAGGAGAAGTACGAACATGCAAAGGAATAATAGTGAGGGAGCAGGATGGAGTGTGGGGGTCTTAGAAGGGAAGAAAGTAATTAATAAGGGAACAAAACCGAGTTCATAAAATAAAAAGAAATGAGACGGGCAGCAGTATTAGATTATATGCATTGCGGTATTTGAATGTGCGAAAAAGTTTGCATCTAGGCGAATAGCGCACGAGATTTATCATCACTAGTACATCAATATTTACTTGGATATGGTGACGAAGATGGAGATTTGAAGCATGGCGCCGGA
>Ga0307982_1002396_pt1 | contig 15171 bp, 9 predicted proteins | sample OrgLakmetagen989_FD_201847 | JGI IMG/M metagenome (GOLD analysis project Ga0307982, IMG submission 201847) | Saline water microbial communities from Organic Lake, Antarctica - #989 | ecosystem: Environmental > Aquatic > Non-marine Saline and Alkaline > Saline | place: Antarctica: Organic Lake...
CGACAGGCCGTAGGGCAATCACGGCGGATGAGACTCGCTCGTTGCCGCCTGTGGATATGACCGGCCGAAGCCGCTCCAGCGGGCCACAGGGTGCGCCTGACGATGCGCAGTCCGCGGATACGACGCCCATTCCAGCAGGCTTCAGCAGCAGTGTATTCGAGCTGTCTGCGATGGCAGTGCAGCCGACCAGTGTGGCCCATGCACTTGCCATTGTGCTGCGTGACACACAGGCTGTCGACTTGCGCTGCGAGGTCGTGAATGCGACGGAGACTGAAGTCGACTCCCCCCCCCTTTCATCGGATGCGGGGGACAACACCCCCCCTGCATCCCCAGCGTCTCCTTCCCTGACAGCTGCGTCCCCCCCCAGGAGCACTGCAGGGGGGGGTGGCTTGTCCAAGCTGGCATCGCCGCCGCAGATTCGCCGCCCCGCTTCCCGGCTTGGACTGCGCTCAAGGGCCCCCCTGCCGCCGCACTTGGCTGCAGCGGCTGCAGCACGCAGCAGGGGCGGTGGCGGCGGCCCTGGGGTGCCTTCGGCTCTTGGGGTGGTCAGGGGGGGTGCCGGCCCAAGTGCTGTAGCTGCTTTGGCTGGCCACAACACCCCCAAGGAAAACACAAGTGCCGCCGTGAAGAGCACCCCTGGTGCGTCATGGGCCTGGGTGGTGCTGCGTCTGCGAGCAGCCTCAGACGGCAATGTGACTGTTGAGTCCGACCTGCTGCACGGGCCGTATGCCATGCTGTGCTTCCGGGGGCTGGCAGACTCTGCTGACGAGCTGGCTGCTACGGCGCAGGATGCATTGCAGTGGCATGAGCGCATGGGAATCGGTGCGCTGAGCCCGGGTAGGGCAGCAGTGCCTACTGGCATAGTAGCTGGGCGGGACCAGACCTACGACTGCACCTTTTCGGATTCCGGGTCCTCTGCGGGGGCAGACGTACACACCGGTGCAGCGCTTGTGACGTCATGCACGCGGCATGAGCGGCACCGCAGCTTGCCGGAGCAGCAAGGGGCCCCGCCGCCTCAGCTACTGCCAGCTGCACGCACCACCAGCGATGAAGTGGCCACGCCCCTGCGCAATTCAACGCCGCTTTCAGAGACAGCCACCCCACTGGCGGCACAGACAGGCACGCGCTTGGCCCCATCCACCGGCAAGGGCCCCCCTGGTTTGAGCAGTATGTCACTGGAGCGATCCCCCATGCATGCGCCGGTGCACCGAAGCGACACCTTGCCCCTGGAGGAAAACACGCAGGTGGCCGAGGGCAAACGAGTTGCTGCTGGAGAGGCGGAGGGGACTGGTGGGATGCCCATTCGGCAGACCACGTCAGAGGAACCTATGACCCCCCCCCTCACCGCAGCAAGGGGGGGGCACAGCGCTGCCATCATGACCCTGGCCAGCCCCTTGAAGCCAGCTGACGACGCCAGGCACACACCCGTACCAGCAGCTGCACTGCACCACCTGCCCATCCCGTTCGCTACTGTAATGCTTCCACAGCGTGCGCTCGTGCTGCTTGCAGCGCGGCGGGTGCTTGCGTCAGTTGTACGTGCCATGCCCCGCAATGTGGCCCAAGCTGCTGTCGGCCCCCGAATGGCTCACAGGGTAGATGTGCAACCCATACCACTGGGCGATGACCCGTTGTTGTTTGTTGATGTGGAGCAGTCGTTAGCACACGATGCTTTCTCCAGCCTGCTTCAAGCTCAAGAAAGCACGGTCGCCTTGTTGCAGGCAGCAGTGCAGGGCACGGAACACCCAGCCCCTGGCGACTTGGCTGATGGCACTCCCAGGCGCCAGCGATCTGCACCCATGCCGGAGTCCTCCCCCATGGCAATTCTGCGGCAAGCCAGTGAGGCGGGCACCAGCCGGCTTGGGAGCGGCGGCGGCGGCGGTGATGCGGGGGGCACCTCGCAGCCGGAGATGTGGATGGGCTCTCCTGGTACGACACTGCATATTGTGTGGCGTGTGTCGTGGCAGGGGCCCCCACTTCTTAGCGCCGCACTGCTACGAGCAGCAGCTGATGCAGGGCTGCTTCTGTGTGCTCCGGCAACGGAGCAAGTTGGGGTGTTTATCACTAACCACTGGGGTGTGCTTCAGCAGTTCATTACAGTGCAGTTGCGCTGCGCTTGGAGCACATCGCAGCGCCAGGGTAGCCTCGGCTCCAGCCGCTCTCTGTCCCTAGAGGCGGGTGCCGCTGGGGGGGGGGCTCCCGGTGCCGCTGACGCCACAAGCGAGGCGGGAGGGCAGGTCCCATCAGCCGCAGATGCGCCGCAGCGCAGACGTGCCGCAGGGGTGGATGATGCGCCTGCAGTTTCCATCAGCCCCAGCCCCAGCCACCGGCGGGCCGTGTCTGCTCGGGAGGCCCCCTTTGACGCCGTGGGAGCCCCCCCTGCTGTGGCAGGGGGTGGTGCTGTGGAGGATGCCCCTGCAGCCCCCAGCGTAGCTGACAGCGCGTTGGGGCTGTCGGCAGTGCCTGAATTTGTACGCAGCACGTGGACAGACACAGTGTTTCCGCCCCCATTCAAGCTGCTATGGAGACGGGAGGCAATGCTGCTCATTGGTGTGGCCCCCCCAAATCACAATCAGGGGTCCCCAGACGACGGAGCTGCAACATGTGCAGTGCACCTCGTGGCTTCCTCTGGCGTGCCTGGTGCTCTGCTCAGCACAGTGCTGGCCAGTGTGCGCCCTCCGCGCATCCGCAGTGATCTTGAAGAGGGTGAAGGGGCCGCACGCAAGGCCTTGGGGATGTAAAACTTCAGCCGTCTTGCGGGGGCACCTTCTCGAATAGTGCACAGCCTGCAGCACCGTTGAGTGCCGCCAGAAGGGCGTCCGTGTCTGGTTCTGGGAGGGGCACAGAGGGAATCGGCTCAGCCTCGCCTCCCCACGTGCACAGGTCGGAGAGCAGATTGTCACACGTGCTTGCACGGGCATGCTGCCCCTCTGCCATAGCTTGGGCAAGCTCTTCTTGGTGGTTGTCCATGAGGCCTTCGTTCACCACCACAATGAGCTTCTTCCCCGCTCGTAGCGTTTCCATGATCGAGCCAGCTCCTGCGAAGCGCAACTGTCACCGTGATCTTCCAAGCATGCATTGGGGACGTACCAGCGTGACTAATCACAATATCAGCATCATCAATATATGTTGAAATGTCGGGTTTGAGGCGAAATGCTGTGATTGGCATGCCATGCAGCTTGTACTTGGCATCCTGTGTGCTGCCGAGCGGCAAGTCTGCATGAGGTGAGCATCCGTGGCCAAGCTGCACGACCATGGAGCCAATACAAAACTGCTCTCTCAACACCCCAATCATTGCTTCTTGGTGCAGTTTCTGAACCAGCCCATCGAAGTTGGTGGTTCCCACGGTGACAAACAGTCTTGAAGACTTGGCATTCGCCATGACGCAATTTCCGGGGACACTTGTCAAGCTGTTTGCTGGCTTTTCAAAGGTTCCCACAAACCACATTCAGCCATACTAGCTGTGCGATAACTTGGGCGTGCATTTGCCGCAAGCATGAGCTTCAGAGATTGGATGTGACTGTTTGATTTGCAACCCCCCCACAACTAAAAATGCGAACTTTCTTGAGAGGGTTGCGAATTAGATGTGCAGTTTAAAACCAATACTGCCTGCTAGCAAAGAGTTCTTTTCAATCTTGCAGTGTTAAACGCTGTTTAGCGCACCTTTGGCAAAGCGTGTGTCTTTCCAAGAGGCTGGCTTGAGCTTGACAAAAGCACGCCAACTAATTTGATTGTCCCTTGTGAGAGCACTTACAGCATCAGAGGCGACTCAGCGTTCAAGTATGATATCTGTCCCCTTTAAAGTGACAAAAGCCGGCACTTTGGCAAAGACTGTGCCCAAGTACATCAAGAAGGCATACTCCCAGGTAGGCACTGGGAGCCTTTGCCGTGCTCACCTCATGCCAACACGCCTCAACTTGCAGGATGTGCTGAGCAAGCAGCAGCCCTCGATAGACTTGCTTCTGGCTCTTCGCTCGGATGCAGGCTCCGTCACTTTGCCAAATGATGCAGCTCTTGAGGCCCTGACCAAGTACGAACTTGCTGGGTGTATTTCGCGTACACTTCCTGGAAACGTCTTCGCGTGCAGATATAACTATCAAATTGACAAGCTCCGTACAAAATTGCCCACCAGTAATGGTGAAGTTGCTGAATCTTTTTGTTGGAATGATACGCTTCTGCCCGCGAAGGCTTTGTGTAAGTCAAGCAGTGCCTTGTGCATGCGCCTATTATTATTGAGGAGGCGACGGTATGCTGACCCTAAATAAAGGCCATCCGAATGAGCCACTCACCCTTACCTTCACACCTTCGGCGCAGCTCAAGCAAGCTGGAATTATGAGAAAGCCAATGTCGTCTTCAACATCGGGGCATGGTACTCCCAAACAGCTATCAATACCAACAGGTCCACAGCTGAGGGTGTGAAGCTTGCTGCCCGTAACTTCGTGAGCGCAGCGCATGTATTTACGCACGTGCGGGACCATCTAGCGCCCCGATTACTTGGCGTCCTTCCGCATGACCTGCGGACGCAGGGCCTCAGCATGCTGGCCACCCTCATGCTGGCCCAAGCTCAGGCATGTTTTTATGAGCGGGCCAGTGCCATGAAGTCTTCTCCAGCTGTGAAGGCACGCCTAGCTGCCCACGCTGCAGCTCTGTACAAGTCTGCCTCGGAAGCTCTGCCCCAAGCCTACCCAGACCTCAAAGGCATCCTGAAGGCTTTCAACTGGCATGCACATTTGGACTTTCAGGCTGCATCCTTTGATGCGGCTGCTTTCTTTCAGCAGTCCAAAGCAGTGTATGCGATTGCTGAAAAGGAGGCCGCGGGGTATGGAAATGAAATTGCATACTTGGATTTGGCCGAGCGTGCAGTTCGCACTGCACTGCACTGTGGGGCGAAGCACGGGGTGCAAAGTGCATCAGCACAGGCTTTATTCGAGTCCATTCTACAGCGGAAGGACGACGCCATTGACGACAACAACCGCATTTACATGAACGCAGTGCCAGAGCAAAGCGAGCTGCCTGCGGTACAGCCAGCAGCCATGGCCAAGCTCCCAGACACCTCCGTTTTGCCAGATTTGAGCGCGCTACTGCACGATGTGCCTCAGCTATTCACGACCCTTGTGTCCCCGGCAGTGGCATCTGCCCTCAGCCACCTCATGACCTGGCATGCCCAGGAATTCGCAGCTGCAAGGCATTCAGCGTCAGAAGCAGCTGACATCGCCAAGACACAAGTGACTTCCCTGGGGTTGCCAGGGAGCTTGGATGCACTGGGTGGTGGCCAGGACTCTGGTGTTCCAGATGACCTGTGGAACAAAATCGAAGCTGTGCAGATCCAGGGGGGGTGGCAGGAGCTGCAGCGCCTTCTGGGCGCCAACAAATCGACGGCAGCCAGGGCCAACAGCGCACTCGATACCGCTGCCGCCGCCATGCAGCACGAGGAGCAAGCTGATTCCGCCGCGCGGACTGCCAACCCTGCACTGCCCTCTCGAACGGCGGGTCAGGCGTTGGCTGACGGCAGGTCGCAGCTGGATCGCATGCGACGGGCGCTCTCGCAAGCTAGCAAAGCAGATGAGACTGTTGAGAGAAAGCTTGCCCAGTATGACCGCGAGCTGAGGCTGCTGCAGCAGTCGCGCGACTCCATCGCCGCGACACTGCCCCAGGCGCAAACCGCCCCCCCCTCCCCTGGTGTGGGGACTGCTTCCGGTGCAGGGGGGGCTCAAAACCCATCCTCTGTCAGTTCGCAGCTGCGACAGGCCCTGCGTGACCTAGATGCGTTGCTTGACTCCCGAGAGCAGCTGCTCAGCTCCACCCTGGGGGCGGCGTGGGGGGAGTCTGAGGCAGCGGCCACGCTAACTAGCGTTCCCTTGAGCGCGGGGCCAGAGGCACTGGATGCCGCAGTGGAACGTCTGAAGAGCAGTTTTGTGCTGGGAAAGTCTGCGTTTTCCAAGGCCATGGATGAGCCGCGGGAGGCCCTGCTGGCGAAGATCGTGGCTTTGAACGACCGCCTGGGGGAGGTGCAGCAGCTGGACGCTCGCAGCACCCAGCGCCGCGATGCGCTGCAGAGCCTCGCGGCGGCAGTGGACCGCTTTGAAGACATCAAGTCCAATCTGAAGGAGGGCGAAATGTTTTACTCGGGGCTTCGCACCAACGCCGAAACGGCGCTGCGCTCTGTGCAGGACTTGGTACATGCCAGGGAAGAGGAACGGAAGGAACTCACTGTGGCATCCACCTCTGCAGCTGCTGCTGCCCTGCGCACGTCCACAGATGCTCAGCTGGCACACGGCATGGCCGGCTTGCGTGTGTCTCATGCAGTGTCGCCCACGCATGGAAGCTCTGCTGCTTCGTTCGCGATGGGGGCCAGTGCACCAGCACATACACAGGGCGGATATGCAACGTATGCATACGGGGGCGGCAGCGCTCCCCCCCAGGTGCCTGCACGCTCGGCTGTGCCGGCGCCCGTGGCCGCCCCGGCGCCCGCTCCCGCCCAGCTGTCACTGCCGGAGGGCGCCTTTGAGATTGAACAGCCACCTGCAGGGCATTCTGTGCAGATGCCTGATGGGTACGTGCTGCATACTTACCCAGGCGGTCGCCTTGTGCTGGTCCCGAGGCCTTGAAGGGGCCCCCCGACGGGCCGCTGGATGCGTTGACAGCCTGGCTGCCCGCAAGCTGCTTCTCAAAACAATTTTATTCAATGCCCTCTACTGTGTAATTTGCCATTTTTGCAATCTGATAGAATTGGTGTCGAGTGTATTGGCTTGGCCTATCCATATCAGCAGCCTCAACACCCAAACCACATTGCTCGGTACGAGCAGCTGCACACCATGGCAGCATCAGAGCCTGCAACTGTGAAGATTCGAACAAAAGCTGCAGGAGGAGCACCAGTTATGCAGCGAAATGCTTTCAAAGTGGAAGCCAGCCAGAGCTTCGGGACTGTGCGTTGTGCTTTGCAAAAGCTGCTTGGCAGAAACTTCGCCGCAATATCTGCATGCTTCGTGTGCAGTTTGTTGGAGCTCTGAGGGGAATGCTGCAGCTCAAGGGAGAAGATAACCTAGTATGTACGACTATTGTGCTGCCCAAGCCTTGTTTCAGCTGCTTTCCTCTCAGTATGTTTACGTGCACTCCTTCGCTCCCTCGCCGGCCCAGCTTGTGGGCGATCTGCACACAAACTTCCACGTCAATGGCAAGCTCCTCGTCACATACTCGAGGTCTAAGTTGTGGGCATAGCTGTTTCATATAATAAGCCTTCTAGGTGCAATCAGAGATGCCACACTGGACAGCTGCGACCCAACAAAGTGCCCAATGCCCAACCCCAGCATCAGCAAAGCAGCCCAGGAATGCACACAGCAAGAGTTTCAAGGCAACAATGCAAATCACAAATGAATGCTCTTCACTGACGATGCTTCGGTAAACAGAGGGTGGTGCATTGCACAAATAGCACTCAATCACGGCTCACAGCGAAACACAGGCCGTGCAGCCCAATGAATGCACTTTTACCTAGTACTACGCTGGGCTCCTAGGAGACAGTCGCCAATGCTTACTTCTCAGTGAGGGCACGGAAGCCCTCCCAGTCAGCAGGCGCTGAGCCGTCTGCCTGTCCCATGCGTTTCATCACCCCCAGGAGGGTGTGGCTGGGGCCGTCTTCGGGCTTCCAGTGGTCCAGCACATCCTGCAGATGCAAACGAGCGGTGGGCCACCGCCCCCCCAGGTACGCCTGTACGCCCGCCTCAAAGGCCTCAAAGAAGCCGTCTGGCAGCCCCGCCTGCAGTGCCAGCACCGCTGGGTCAGTCGCGAAGTCGATGTGGATGGGTGGCTCTGCGGCCGTCTTGAGCGCCTTGCGCTCTGCTGCATTTCGGGGCTCGATGTTGTGTTGCGCGTCGCCAAACTGGCTGGGGTAGAAGGACACATCGAAGGTGTAAAGCTCCATTGGGTGCTCGCTGCCCTTCACTGTCACGCGGTCCAGCAGTCGTAGGTACTTCTGTGCCGCCGGGGTGAGCTCCTGGGCAAAGTCCCGCGAGATGAGCAGCGGCACGCCGTACTGCTTGGTGGCTGCCTCCAGGCGAGCTGCCATGTTCACATGGGGGCTCAAATACGACGCGTCCACCTTGTACGCACTGCCAATGGCGCCCTCAATGGCCCAGCCGATGTGCAGCCCAAAGCCCATTTTCACGCCATACCCTGGGCCCATGCGGGAAATGATGCGGGGGTCGTGACGGTATTGGTTCAGGTCTCCCCGCTCATTGGAGTTGAAGATGTCCACCATCATTTTCAAAAACGCTGCCAGGGCATTGTCCGCAGTGCGAGAGACGATCTGTGGGTTATGCCCCTGCGACATGCTGCTTGCGCGGCGAGGGATGATGGAGCGACGAGCGGCAGAGACGGGGGAGGGATTACTGCCCCCGGGGGCACCTGGGCTGTCTTCCAGCTGCAGCCTGCCGCCCACCACAGGGGGCATGCTTGCGCGAGTGGGACCCTTGGAGGCGCCCGTGTTGGGCTTGTCTGCACCCACACCGGGGCGAATGCCGGCTGCAGTCTTGGCATCAAGGCTCCCAGTGCGACCGCGCTTTGAGTCTGGCTTGGAGCCGGCGATACCCAAGGCAGGCTGCACAGCTGCAGAACTGTGCTCTCCATCTGACGAGTCATCAGACGTGTCCGACACCATCTCCTCACTCTGCTTGCTATCTGCTGGAGAGCTTGCGCTCTTGGCGGAGCTGTCTTTCATTGCCTCGAGCGCCATTGGCGACAGCATGATGGCACTGCCGCGGCGGGTCGAGACATTCACTCGCCCTGGGGACGCCATGCCTGCGGGGGGGGCGGCGCTGCTGTTGTTGCTACTGCCGCCGCCGCGGGGCACAGGGGAGCGCCCATGACGAGGGGGTCCTCCACCAGCGGGACCCCCTCCCTCAGGGCTGGGGGGGGCACTTGACAGCGCTAGGGCCCCTGTCTGACTCTCGCCGTCAGCGCGCGACGTAGGCGACGCGGTAACACTGCCGTCATCGTATGCAGTGGCGTTATCCACAGCAAACACGATGATGGTGACCGGCTTCCCAGGGTTCACGGGGACATCTGGGGACAGGAAATCAGGGTCGAACTGCCCCTCCACCTCCATCATGGCACTGCGGTCGGGCACCCAGCTGTCTGCAGCATGCACCTCCGTGAGGGAGCTCATGTCCATGCTGCCGTGGGAGGCGGGGGAGACAAGGTCGCCCAAATCGGGACAGCTGCCCCTGGCGCCCGCCAAGGTGAGGCTTTGGGATGCCTCGGTCACTTGGTCTTCATACGCTGCCTTGATGGGCGGCAGGCTGTTGCGGGCGCGGGGAGACACGTTGGCCCCAGACGTGTGCCAGCTGCCGTTGTGGGCAGGGTTGGACCCCCCCAAGACACCCTTACCGCCACCCCGGCGGTTAGCGGCGGTGGGGTCGTTGCCCCGTCCTCGGCGAATCACCTTGGGCAGCTTCCACGTCAACAAGAACGCGTCTCCGATGTTCTTGTTTGCGGCGCCCTCCAGCCGATGGGTGGAGGAGTGTACGATTTGCCCGATTTGGTTCACAAACACCATGACATCCTCCTGCAGACACTCGGTGGTGTCTGTGAACTGCCGAATATCACAAAAGCCGTACACGGCGTCGATCTTAGCCCCCTTCACCAGCGGGTTCAGCTTGCCGTCCTTGGCAGTCTGCATGTTCTTGCGGATGATGGCGCCTCCAGCTTGCCCGAACCCCACCTGAAGCAGGCCTCCGATCTTCAACATTGTGTTCTCCAGCAGCGCCGTCTCGTAGGAATCCGCGCTTTTCTTCTTCCCGTTGATGCAGTTGGCGAGGGCTGAATATCCGGAGGAGGCCTTGTGCTGCACCACTTCCTTACAGGTCTCGTTCTTGCGCTTCTTGCCGTCACTGTCGTCGTCGTCATCCTCAAGCACGGTATCAGGCACGCCGGCGCCCTTGTTGAGCTTGCGGCTATTGGCCTTCCAGTCCACAGCGCGAACACTCTGGAAGCCTGAGGCATTCAAGCTACCCGCAGTGCTTTGGCGCCGCCGCAGCTGCCGCTGGTGCTCTTTGTCCTCCTTCTCCTCCAGCTCCTTGCGCTCATCGTCCTCCAGTTCCGCGAGACGCACTTCCTCCTTAATGCTGTCAATGGAGCGCATGGGGTCGCGGGCCAGCGCCGTGATGAGGCGGGACATGCGCTGGATGGGGCGGATCACAAGCGCCTCTGCGTCCCGTGTAAACAGGAACGCGCCGATGCCGATGACGGCAATGACGAACCAAGTCTTCCCGATGCTGCGCACAGCCTCGGTTCGGGTGATGTGCCGGTTGTCGTAAATCACAGTGGCTTGGCAGTTCTCTCCGCGGGAGGTGTCCTTCGTGCCATCCGGGTTGAAGCAGCTATCGAAGGAATACTCTGTAATCTCACTGCTCCTCAGCTTGTCCTTTGCCGCATCTTCAGACCGGAATAACAGGGAAGCTGTCCAGTCTGTGATGGGATTCTTGTCGGTGCTGGCTGCACCCGGCTGCGGTGCCTCCCCTGTTCCGTCCGGCTCCGGAACAAACTGCATACCAGACAGCCAGTCGTATAGCACTGCATCAGGCCACTTGTTGGCGCACTGGCTGTTGTCGTTGCACACGCTTATGAACGCCACTCGCCCAGTGTAGCGGGCATAATCCTCAACCGCCAAGCGGAAGACTGACTCAGTGGCGTTGCGGGCGCTGGTCTGCGGCATGCGGTGCAGAGCGGATAACTCCTGAGGTTGCACTTGCAGTGTGATGTCGATGCCTGTGTCGTCCAGGAACGGCACTACGAACAGCATGAGCAGAATCAGTAGAATCACCACACGGGTGGTTTTCTCAGACAGTGCTGCGCCCACCTTGGACACCTCTGCCCCCTTGCGCTTCTTGCTGGGGTCTCCGTCCTCCCGTGAGGTCATGGCAGAGTCTCCCCCCCCCAGCACAAAGTTGTCGCCGTCGGGCGTCACCTGGGCTGTGTTCTTGCTGCTGCCCTTCATGCGTTCCACAAGCTGCTTGTACAGCTTCATGATACGCACGAGGCGCACCAAACGAATGATGCGCACCACACGCCCAGCGCGTGTTCCTGCTCGGGCAGCACGCCCTGCGCGCGCCTGGTCAGCGGAGCCCACGTCGCCGTCATCGCCGGAGAAAATACTGGCCACGTCAATGAAGCCAATGTCGGGAATGAGGGACAGTGTGGCAATGAGGTCCAGCCAAAAGTAAAAAGAAAACAAATACCCTGGCTTGGCCAGCGAAAAAGCCACAAACTCAAAGAAAAATAGAAAGAGGGCGATGGTGGACAATGTCCAGAATGTCACGTCCGCATCCTTGTCAAACGAAGCGACACGGATATCTGCGGGAAAAACCGTGTATACATCAGGATAAATGTGCGTGACACAATTTCTTGCGTGCGAGCAGCACTTGCTAGTGACACTGCAGGCACCTCGCAAACTATGCGCGAGTTCGGCTCAAGCGACATGCTCGCACTCACCGTCTCCAAACAAAGCAAACAGCGTCACCAGCATCATGAAGCCCGAGAAGTACTGGTTTGTAGCAATTGCATACATGAATCGCACACATGGATTCAACTTTGCATCGCCATCAACAGACTCGCTGTCCGAATCATCGTCCTCCTGTGCCATTTGTTTTTCAGTTTCCGCAGCCTTGTCTTTGCTAGCGGTGTCCTTCTTCAACATGAAACTGCGTGCTGAATTGAGAGACTTGCTACCACTTTCTTTCGCATCCATTTCACGCTTGTCTGTTTTGTCCTGGTGAGCGGGCGAGATGGCAGCAGGCAAGGCGTCGAGCGAAACGGCGGCCGAAACTCCGGCACCGTCTTGCGGGTTGCTTGGCGTAGCGGCCCCACCGTGTGGTGCACGGCCTGGACGAGGAGGTGGACCAGGTGGGCCCTTTCGCTGTGCATCGTCCACAGCAATGCTCAGTGGGTTTTTCGCTTGACTCTCATCGCCGCTTGCGCTTGAGCTTTGCATGGTTTTCTTGGGGCTGGAAGGGCTGAGAATAAACGGCCCTCAGCTTCACAACACAAGGCGATACGCGAAAAAGCTGATAAATCAAGGCGAATTGCCAAACAGGCAAAGTTGACGAGCAAAGCTGCCACTGAGCGGACTGCAAATACAGCGGTCGCACTGCGACAAGCTCGTTAATGCTCGTCGTTATGAGCAATTATAAACCACGTGCACTTCATGAGCGAAATGAGGCCTCAAACGTGGCGGTTTGCCTGCCATTTGATTGGCCTGCTCTTGCAATTGAGTGTAGAGGCTGAAAGGATGGAGGGGGGCCCTGCAGGGCGACTGCACACTACGCTTTGAATTGGTGCAAAACCCCAGTGCACCCCCAGAGCAGTGCAGAACAGGACCAATTGAGTGTGCATTCTTCTTTGTGGCTGCTACTTGTTAGCATATCCTGAATTTTATAGTTTCGCCGCATAGCTCAACTGGCAGTCCGGTGGGCAGCTGGTGCCTGCTGCCCAGGGCAGGACATGGCGGCCTCACCAGCGGTGGGGGAGACACAGCGCCACACAGGCAAGTGCATAGCCCTGCTTGAGCTTAAGCATGTCCCCCAGCACCGTGGCGATGAGTGAGCTTGGGCCAGGCGCCACCAGCGACAGCCAGCCGTGACAGCCAGCCTCTCCAGTCGCGGGGACATTGCCGGCAGGCGACACCACCATCAGGCGCATCCGTATCACTGCAGCGTGTCGAAGTTGTACTGCAGCAGGAAGTCCAGTGCCACACCATTGGTCCACCCAAAGCCGGACTGGGGCATGTACTCCCCCCCCGAGCATCGCACACCGGGGGGGCCCGTCACATTGTACTTCTCGAACATCACCCCGTCGCGCTGCCAGGCCACCAAGCCGGAGTTCAGCCAGCGTTTGGCGAGGCTGGACGCTTCGCCGTGCTGCCCTGCCGCTGCTAAGCCCTGCTGGATCCACCACTGCAGCGGGGCCCACCCGCAGGGGGCGTCCCACTGCTGCCCGTCGTACACAGGCGTGGTCATCACGCCATTGCCCTGCCACAGTCCAGATGTAGTGAGTGATTGCACTGTGGCCTGCACCACTGGCGCATCGGAGGGGTCCCAAAGACAGGGCACTGCCTGTTTTGAAGCCCCCCCCTTGGCAGGGCGCAGTCCACACCCCCCCCACATCCCAACAAAGGAGGCAGCAGATAGCTGAGTCCTGGGCTGCAGCGATGCAGCATTATCCCACGCTGCACTGCAAGTCGGAACACCTTCTCTGTAGTCTGTGTTCACGACATCAGTCCACGTTGACTGCTTTGGCTGCCACATCCAGCGCTGCATGCTGCGGGCGATATCAGCAGCCGCCTGCTCATAGTACTCTGCCGAGTGCCTTGAAGCTGTAATGGGCAGGCTGCGGATTGCAAAGGCAATGTTCAAAGCGTACCTGTACAAAATCGTGTTCAGGTCGGCGGGCGCCACACAGGCGGTGCGGATGTGCCCAAAGAACATGGGCCCACCCTGGGGCACAGCCGGCCACGCCCACCGGGATGAAAAGTCCCAGCCTGTCTCCGCCCCAGCTGCGATGTCTGCAAACAGCCCTGCGTCAGCAGCCGCCTGCAGAGATGAGAAGTTGGCGTTCACGACGTGTTGCACATCTTCAGCGTAGGACTCGGGGCGGGGCTGGGTGGCGGTGGTGCAATACCGGAAGAGTGAGGTGGCCTCGGGCAGCGCCACCATGTGGTTGTTTGCCCAGTAGGCCCACTCCTGCTCCAGGCCGATGGTGTGTCGCGCCAAGGCGTCGCGGTCCCCCGTGGCATTAAACAGGGCAATCACCATCTCTGACAGCAGGGGTGGCTGGCTGCGTCGCGTGTTGGAGGCTGCGTAGTACACTCGTGCCCCGTTGGGCACAAACCCAAACTGGGCCTGCTGCCACAGCATGTTCTCAACGAGCCCCCCCGCCGTTTCAACGAGCCCCCCCCTCAACAGCCCAAGCATGATCCAGTAGCTGTCCCAGTAGTACACTTCGCGGAAGCGCCCCCCCGGCACCACCATTGTGTGGGGCAGGGGCAGCAGAGTCCCCCGTGATGGGAACTGCATTGTACCGTTGGAGGGGCGGCGAGCAAAGTCCGCCCAAAGGGCATGCAGGCCCAGTGCCCATTGACGCAGCGTGGAGTTTTTCAGCTGCATGAGGCTGGCTGGGTGCGGCTCGAAGTCGTGTAAGTCTGCCTGCTCGAGGTCTGCCCCGGCGCTCCTGAAGTGAGCTGAGACAAACTCCGCAAGTGCACTGCGGTTGCTTTGCTGATGCGAGCTGAGGCTGCCAAAGGCCGACAAAATCTGTTGGACTGAAAGTCCTGGTTTCAATGGCATGTCAACAAAAGTTTTGGAGTCTTCAAATACCTGGTGGGTCTCAACTGCATTCAGCAAAGCTGAGCTGCACCACAGGCTGCAGCTCTCCATGTACGCGCTGTCGCGCTGGCCGCCCTCTGTGCTTGCGTCCGGCAACAGAAGCTGCCAAGTTGTGACGCCGATGGCCAGTGCAAGCACACTAAGTACTCCTGCTGCTGCATACTTTTTTCGTCGACGCGTGTTGGTGCGTTGGGAGCCAGATTTGGATGAGCCGCGGTGCAGTGGCCCTCCAACTGCTTCCAGCAGCGCAGAAGAATCTTCGTGCGGCATGCTGGGTAACGGCCAAGACTCTCACGTACAGTTGTTTGATTGATACACGTTTGATTGATACTTGCAATTTTTGTGCGCCTGCGTGAAAAGCTTGCAAATGCTTGCAGCCCCCCAAATGCACAACCAGGAGGGCCCCTGTAGCAGCTGCAGGCAGACGACAATGCTTTGCATTATGTGATCACGGCTCAGCCCCCTGTCTTTATGTGACCGTATGCGCCAAGGTGTTCTCATTTCTTCCCCGGATTCCCCTGGCGGAACTTGCCTCGGGGAGGCTCCGTCAGGTAGGGTGCACCAGCGACTGGCACCGCCTGCGTCAGCTTGGAGTAGTCCAGGGCACCTGTGTCCCGCCCCTTCAGCCCCTGTCCTCGCCCGGTGTCGTCGAAGCGGTGCCTGTGGGTGCCCGTATACCCCCGTGTGTCCGTCAAGCGGTCAAACACGCTGTCCTGGATGCGAGCAGCTGCATGCCGGTATGCATACGACGGCACTGCATCTGACGGCGCCTTGTCCGGCCCATTCCAGGTCCGGTTCACGA